>Ga0228535_1000072_pt1 | contig 298977 bp, 262 predicted proteins | sample SJ1metagenome_FD_168457 | JGI IMG/M metagenome (GOLD analysis project Ga0228535, IMG submission 168457) | Enriched culture of PCE-dechlorinating microbial communities from Ithaca, New York, USA - SJ1 | ecosystem: Engineered > Modeled > Simulated communities (microbial... > Unclassified...
CATATAATTTGCTTTCTTCACCCGCCGGTTCACTCAAGAGACTAAGTGTTAATTTCCGAGGAAAAGTTAAATTTCCTTATATATTGATTTCTCCTATATGTGAAAAGGAGTTCATTAAGGAACTGAAAGTAGTCAGTCCAAATATTTTAATTCATATACCCGACAAAAAAGGAATTTGGCGTATTCAAGATTGGGATATTTGAGATTTATAAACACTTAGAAAAAGAGAGGTTAAGAAATCATGGATTTCTCTACACTATCTGCAAATAATACAACTATAATAATGCCATCACCTGACAGCGTATATATTTAATTAATATTCTGCAGATTAAATTACTGATTAGTGCCCTAATTAGCCTCAGTACTTTTCGACAGGAATGTGCCCCACAATCATTAACAACAACAAGCTCAACCATTGGCGAAAGTATTAAAACTACAAACGGATATCCATTTAGTCCCCGTTTTTGAAATAGGGGACTAAAACAGTCTCAAATGAACTTTTCTTAAAAACACTTGTTTCCCATAAAGGAAACTTATATATTTGTTAAAAAAGCAGAAGAAATACGAAAACAATTTCTTAACAACAAATTAAATAACAGGTAATTATGACAAAAGACAAATACAAAACTGTTTCGCTTAACACAATGATCGACAAACACGTTGGAAAGGTAGGAACAGATAGAAGAGAGGCATTTGAAAACGAGTTGAGAATTGACCTGTTAGGGAACGCAATTAAACAGGCAAGGTTAGAACTCAATTTAACACAAGAACAATTAGGTGAAATTGTAGGTGTTCAGAAAGCACAAATTTCAAAAATAGAAAACAGTGTTAAGAATGCGAGGTTTGAGACAATTTTGAAAGTCTTTGACGCATTAGGTGCGAAAGTCAACTTTAACGTAGAACTAAACAATAAGAAGTTGGCATACTAGCAGTATAATACTCCCGCAAATTCAGACCACTGGGTAAATTTAATAAAATGATTAATTTTACTCGTATGAACACAAGCAGGAAAAAACACAGTGCCGCTTTTTAGGCGCAAGTAGCCATTGAAGCAATTAAGGAACAGGAGGCTCTTAGTGATCTGTCTAAACGCTTTGGGATCCACCCGCAAATGATTTCAACCTGGAAGAGAGAGTTTCTCTCTCTCAGTCCTGAGATCTTCTCGACAGAAGCTCCTGATGAAGAGGCGGAAAAGCGAGAGCAGGCATTGTATGAAAAGATAGGAAGATTGGAGGTTGAGGTGGATTTTTCGAACTGCTTGGTTTGAACAGGAGCTCTTGGTATGGTTGATTTCATTAAGACATTTGGCATATTGATTGGCCCCAAGAAAGTAAGAAGACTCCTTAGAAAAATGGGAGTTATGGCCATTTATCCAGGCAGAAATCTCAGCAAGTTGGGGTTGGCAAAATACATTCATTGATATTTCATGCATTCCAATGGAGCGTGGGTTTCTTTATCTTACAGCAATTATTGATGTTTACAGCCGTTATATTGTTGGCTGGAATCTTTCCAATACTCTTAGTGCCGAATGCACTCTTAATGTTCTCAAGCAGGTTATTAAAGATTGTGGAAATCCGGATATTATAAATTGTGACCAGGGATCGCAATTTACCTGCCCATTGTGGACAGAGTATCTTAAAGAACAAGGAATCACGATTAGTATGGATGGCAGAGGCAGGGCACTTGATAACATTTATATAGAAAGATTTTGAACAATTAAACAAGAGTACATTTACATTTGGCTGGCTAAGGATGGAAAAACACTTGTAAAGGGCATAAAGGAATATATGAACTACTACAATAATCATAGAACTCACCAGAGTCTTGATAGAAAAACACCTTATGACTGGTATGAATATGCAGCATAGGATTTAAACATAAAAAACATCCCCGGTGGTTGAAAGATGGGGAGTATTATAAAAGCTGGTTTCCTATATTCATAGGCGAGATGATAAAATTAAGATAAACGAAAAAAATGAAAGTTATATTTTTTGTAATTGTACTACTTCATGGGCTTATCCACTTGTTAGGATTTCTAAAAGGATTTGAACTGAGAGAAGTCAAAGAGCTAACGCTTCCGATTTCAAAACCATTGGGGTTTGTTTGGCTGACTGCAACAATCCTGTTTTTGACTTATGGTATGTTGTATTTCTTGAATTCCAAATATGCTTGGCTGTTAGGACTAATTGCCGTAGTCATTTCCCAAGTAATTATTCTTCAATTCTGGAAAGATGCAAAGTTTGGGACTTTACCCAATATTATCGTTTTGGCTGTTTCAATAGCTTCATTTGGCTATTATAACTTTCAGAGAATCATTCAGCAAGAGACTGCACAGTTGCTGAATAAAAATGCAAGTGTAGAAAATCGGATTTTAAATGAAATTGATTTAGTCAATTTGCCCTTTCCGGTAAAAAATTGGTTAAGGAACTGTGGCGCATTAGGAAAGTCTTTTATTAGTTTGGGTAAAGTCACCCAAACTGCAGAAATGCAAATGAAACCAGATCAAGACAATTGGTTGACTGCAACAGCAACACAATATACTTCCATTGATAACCCTGCTTTTATATGGACAGTAGATGTTAAAATGAATCGCTTTCTAAGTTTTCAGGGCAGAGATAAATACGATGAAGGTAAGGGTGAAATGTTGATAAAACTAAACTCCTTGTTTAGTGTAGTTAATGAACGAGGAGAAAAATTGGATGAGGGTACGTTACAGCGTTATTTAGGTGAAATGGTTTGGTTTCCTTCATTGGCGTTGAGTCAATACATTACTTGGGAACAAATAGACGAGAATACAGCAAAGGCAACAATGACTTATAAAGGGACTTCGGGGAGTGGAACTTTTTACTTTAACTCATATGGTGATGTTATAAAGTTTTCAGCATTACGTTTTAATGGCAACGATACGGACGCAAAAAGACGGAATTGGGTAATGAACATATTGGACTACAAAACATTTGAAGGAATAAAAGTTCCTGCGAAAATGACTTCCACTTGGAAACTTGACGATAAAGATTGGACTTGGTTAAAACTTGAAGTTGAAGACATAAAATATAACAACAATGCCAGCCACTAACAGGCGTATAGCTCAATAGAAAGTTCTAAAGTTGACACTTTTGAAAAACCTTTTATGATTTGAAAACAACATGAAAGACAAATCTGATATTTATAAAATCCTTTACTATGCATCATTGGCCGGTAGTTCTCATAATTCACAGCCCTGGAAAGCAGAACTGTATCCAAACGACTCTATTATTTTATTTGCCGACGCATCTAGGTTGCTCAACATTGTTGATCCAAAAGGTGTTGAACTATTTATTTCGTTATGTGCATTTATTGAAAATCTTGATATAGCTGCAAATGCAATGGGTTACGATGCCAAAATAACTCTTTACGAAACAGAAATAAACTCATCGGTTCCGGCAGCAAGCAACAAGCTTACAAAAAACGGTTCAGCTCAAAAAATGGATATACTAAAAGAGCTGGAATTACGCACAACTTTGAGAATTCCTTTCGACACCCTTGCTATTAAATCCATTGACTTGGAAAAACTGACTTCCATATCACCCCACTATATTAGCTTTATTCCATCCAATTCTATCGACGGCAGCTTTATTGCAAAAAAGGAGTTGGAAGCATATACCTTGCAGGCCTATCAGAAAGATGCACAAGACGAACTTGCATCATGGATGCGTTTTTCGAATAAAGATGTAAACACAAAACGTGATGGATTAACTCCGGCGGGTATGGGCATTAAAGGAGTTGCCGGGTTTATGGTTCGCAATTTTATGAAGGCCGAAGATTCAAAAAAGGAGTCGTTTGTGAAATCGGGGGTAGAAAAAACTCAGCATCAAGTGGAAAATTGCGGCGGCTGGATAATTATCTCAACCAAAAAAGAAGGTACTAGCGAATTGATAAATGTAGGTAGGGTTTATGAACGAATTAACATTCAATGCCGCTCATTAAATATTGGGTTTCACCCGATGAACCAAATTATTGAGACGCCTTCTATCTATCAGGAAATTAGCCAAAAAGTAGCGATAAAAGGAGAAATCAGGTTTATTGCAAGAATCGGGTATGTAAATGATTATCCGGCACCTGTAAGTAAGCGCAGACCGGTTGAAAGCTTTACGAATAGAATTTAGCACAGCAACATCTTAAATATGGTCAATTTAACTTACGCAGCATAAGGTACAATGTACGTTTAAAGACTGATTGAAATGGAAATCTCCAACACCTTTAACCGAAAAGCTTACAATAAGATCATAGTCTACTATTTTTCAGGAACCGGTAATTCAAGAAATGTTGCCGGATGGGTTTCGCAAGTCGCCAAAGAAAATGGGATTGAATGCCAAATAAACAATATTGCTCAGATTGACAGACACTCGGTTGAACAACCCGAACAGGGTGCTTTGGTGGTTATTATTTCGCCAATACATGGTTTTAATTATCCACCCATTGTCCTGAATTTTATCCTACATTTTCCTAAGGGCAAAAACAAAGTGGTGCTAATGAATACACGTGCAGGTATGCTAATAGGAAAGTTCATAACTCCAGGTATTACAGGGATTGCGTTTTACTTATCTGCTCTGATTCTATTCATCAAGGGATTTTCGATTAAAGCAATTTTGCCTGTGGATATGCCATCAAATTGGATTTCGCTTCATCCGGGTCTAAATAGGAGAACCGTTAAATACCTGCACAATAAAAACAAGGAAAGAGTGAAGGTTTTTGCTCAAAAGATTGTAGATGGGAAATCTTATTTTAAAGCATTGCTCGAAGTTTATGATTTGCTTCTTGCTCCTATTGCATTAGGTTACTTTGTTGCCGGCCGTTTCTTTCTTGCCAAAACATTTTATGCATCCCGAGACTGCAATAATTGTGATTTATGCATAACATCCTGCCCTGTAAAAGCTATTATTAAATTGGATAACCGGCCATTCTGGACGTTTAACTGCGAAAGTTGTATGAAGTGCATGAGCTATTGCCCTAAAAAAGCTATCGAAACCGGGCATGGATACATTGCTGCATTTGTGTTATTATTTAATGCCATCATTCTGGTTGCATTTTATAAAATAGTCAACAACTACTTTTACAATATTGACAATGTCATTATAAAGTTTGTAGTCGAATCTGCTCTTACCATTCTATTGATTGGAATCTGGTACAGGCTTATTCATTGGCTACTAAGGATTAAGTTGTTTGAGAGGATAACAGTTTATACCTCATTAACCAAATACAAGTGGTGGGGCAGACGATACAAAGCGCTAAAAGAATAGTAAGGATGCAATTGAATAATTCTTGTCAAAATAAACACTGCAATTCAAAAATGAAACAAGTATGAACTGTCGGTTTTAAGTTTGCTGATTACATCTAAAGTTGTTATAATTATGAAAACAATCAAACTCATCGCAACTGTTATTCTCTTTACTTTGATAACCATCAAAGTTTCCGGGACTTCTCAAGCCCCCGAATTTCTCATCTATAAAGGTGACACTCTTTTAATATTTGCAGCTCCTTTGGAAAGCTATTTTAAAGATAACTCAAGGCCCGATAGTGTATTTTACAAATATGGATTAAACTCAACTGCCTACTCACGTGGATATGTTGGTTACTGGGAATTAAAAAACGATAGCTTATTCTTAATTGAGCTTAGAGGTGATTCAGGAAAGATTGACTTGTCTCTTATTTTTAAAGATAAAAGTATTGGCACCCGAATATTTGCAGACTGGGTAAATGATTCAATAAATAACCCTTACGGGAAATTAATTTATTACAGCGCATTAGGATATGATTTAATCTATGAGTTTGAAAGAGATTTTATGTTTAAGAATGGTGTATTGACCAAGATTAAAGAATACGATAACACTAAAACCAAGAGGAGTAAGTTCACCGAAGAGCCTAAATTGTTTTGGCAATACATACAATCTAATATCAACTACAATAATATCACATCAGACCATTTAAAGAGTGCAAGGGTAATAGTTCAAATACACAGTGTTACAGCAGAGGGTAAAATAGATAGTGTTAAGGTTATACGAGGTGCCGATTTTGAGAGAGACCAAGAAGCAGTAAGAGTAGTTAAGTCTATTCCGTATTGGGATGTGGTATATAAGAGAGGAAAACAAATTCAGCTCAAATATGTATTCCCGGTGGTATTTGGTAAGAAGGAAGACAACAACTTAGACATCTCTGAGGGATAGCCGCGCTTCACAGCCAGTTCTGAGGCTAATGAATCAATCTGCTGAGTGCCAATCCCCTCTAATAGGTTGTTTTCAATCGAGCAGAGGTTGACCGCATGGATTACTTGCATTTGTCCCATGTTCTCAATAATGTGGTTTGCAGAGGTCAATGCAGAGGAGGCCTTTACAATTTGACTCCGTGCATAAAACTTATGGGGGAAGGAGACATCCCCAACCCGCAAGGTGGAGTCGCATCCGGGGATTTGCTGAGCGCCATAGAGAGGCGGACCGCCAACTATTGCTGTTTTAAATGAAGGTACAAACCCGGCAACAAAGTCGATTGCTTTTAATGTTCTGGCCTCCACCTCATAGGGATCCCACATTCCATAGATTTTTTTCTTGATAGTACCGTTGAACTCAGGGTAAACATTCTCTGCATCAGACCGGATTAAACCATCTCGGAACAGAGTGATCTCATCGGTCATCCCATGAATTTGGTAGTAATTGTTGCAATAGGGAGTAAGCTGCGCCATGCCGTGCGGAGTGCCTCGCTCACCATGAAAAACCAACTCTGGTATAAGGCCGGAAAGAGGCTGCCATTTAGCGATGTAAGATGCTTTAAACTCCACTATTTGCTCCGGTGCCAGATTCAAACAGGAGTCGAACTTACTGCTGTTCCACCCACTGGAATTTACCAGATAATTGGCTTTGTAAATATTATCTTTGGTGTAGAGCTGCCAATTGTAACCCAAGCCCAGATCGCTCACATCCTTAACCTCTTCAATCTGAGTGTTGAGCTTAAGCTCACATTTATTACTCCTGCTCAATGCCAGTTGAACCTGTGCAGCCAGTCTGAAAAGATTCCATCCAAACTCCTGCACAATAAAGAGCGGGCTCTTCAATTTGCCATAATCTATCAACTTAATTGCATTACAGAGCCAATCGCGGTGCGTTACGGGCCTCGGCACACTTGGCCTCTGCACTAAATCCTCCAAATCTTCTCTTCCATAAACAGTGTAGTAATTTTCGGGAGGGCCCAGAACTTCGTTGTGCGGGTCCTCCTCAATCAACTCTTTGTAATACAGAGATAACTGCTTAAGCCTACTCTCAATTTTTTGCGAATCTAAGTTTTCCGATTCAGGTATACCAATCAGTGTTGGCCTGTAATCAATGGCCTCGGGGAAAAGCCGGACAGAGTCGATAGACTGACGCATAAGCTGCTTACACTGCTCTAATGAGATCTCGGGATAGAGGTTTCCACCGGCATGCAAATGGCAAAAGGGAGGCCCATGCATGAGTCCATCCCTCTGCTCAAACAGAACATTATCTACATTATATTTAGCCAGTTGCAGAGCAGTTACCGAACCGGAAATCCCCCCGCCTATAATTGCTACCTGATAAATTTTACTCATTTGCCGGTAAAATTACAATTTTTTAAATGGTTTTGTCCACACCTCTACCCAAGATGTAAAACATCACTACCCTGCTGTTGGAATTTTTGCTAGAACCTAGTAAAATAGCAGAAATTCTCTCTTTAAACGAAAAGAGAGCATAAACAACCCTTACAGTTTAGGAGTAAATATTTATGGTTTATGTGTAATTTTGTTAAAACATAAGAATATTATGGAAATTTTAATAATTAGTTTAGCTGCATTTCTTGTAGCAATTTTAACATTTTTTTCGGGGTTTGGCTTAGGTACCATTTTAACCCCTGTTTTTATGATATTTTTCCCTGTAGACCTGGCTATTGCGCTAACAGGAGTAGTTCATTTTTTCAACAACATTTTTAAACTGATTTTAGTAGGAAAAGGTGCCGATAAAAGCACAGTGCTTCGATTTGGCATCCCGGCTGTTATAGCTGCAATTTTTGGAGCATGGCTCTTGCTTCATATACCAGATACAGACCCCCTCTTTTCATACCAAATGTTAGGTAAGGTTTTTGAAGTTTATCCTGTTAAGTTCATAATTTCTATCTTACTTATAATTTTTGCCGGCTTAGATCTAATACCTTACTTCAGCAAGTTACAGTTTGAGAAAAATAAGCTTCCGATTGGTGGTGCATTAAGCGGATTTTTTGGCGGGCTTTCGGGAAATCAGGGGGCTCTCAGGAGTGCTTTTCTAATAAAGGCAGGGTTATCAAAAGAGGCTTTTATTGGGACAGCAGTTGTAGTATCTACGTTTGTAGATTTTACCCGGCTTAGCATTTATGCAACAAGGTTCACTAAAGCAGGGCTAACCAATAATTTAAGCTTGGTAATAATTGCAACCCTTGCAGCAATTGCCGGAGCGTATATTGGAAACAAGCTGTTAAAAAAACTAACACTCAGCTTTGTACAGATTACCGTTGCTATTATGCTAATTGTTCTTTCGTTAGCACTTGGCGCTGGTATAATATAAATATATCATTGTCGCTCTGAGCTAAATTATCATATCTTTACGGTCCAAAACTGTAAATTATGAAAAACGAAGAACTTGACAAACTTAGAACCCGACTATCTATTGAAGCTAAAAACGGAATAGATTTTATAATTTCTGCTGCAATAATTTGGGCTGCCATTGCATTTATCTGGACTCTTAAGGCAGATGCTTATAATAAATCTATCTTAGTATTTATAGCAGGTGGTCCAATGCTGCCTCTGGCATTGCTGCTTTCTAAAATTTTAAAAACCAAATGGAAAGTTGCAGACAATCCGTTACAACCGCTTGGTTTGTGGCTAAATTTTGCTCAAGTTTTATATTTCCCTTTTTTAATTTTTATCCTTATAAAACAACCGGAGTACTTTGTAATGACTTATGCCATTATTACAGGAGCACATTTTTTGCCATATTCATGGTTTTATAATACAAAATGGTATGCAGTATTCGCTGTAATTATCTCTTTTGGAGGGTTAATTCTAGCTCTGAGTTTAAGTGTTGAGAACCAACACTACATTGGCGTATTTACATCTATTTCTCTTTTTGTTTTATCTATACTGCTAAGAGCAGACTATAAGAAGAAGGGCGCACTACTCGTTTAATGCTTTAAAACTCCACTCGTGCGGTTAAAATAGGGATAATTCCAACACTGTATGAGTCGCTGCTTACTATTCTGCCACCGGTGTAGTTAAAGCGCCTTCTGATAACGTTATTTCTATTGGTAGCATTCTGTACTTCAGCTAAGAATGTCCAAGTACTGTTTCTCCTATTTACGCGATAGCTAACACCAATGTCTACTCTGATATATTCCGGGAGAGTATTTCCATAGGTTTTTTGAATATCATAGACAATTCGTTTTTTTGATAAAGATGTTTTTGTATCAACGGGTGTATACCTGTAACCTCCTCTCAATATTGTCTTTATATTTACTCCTAATATATTGTTTCTATTACTACCAACAGCAAACTCGTGACCTCCGGTAAATGTAAAAACAAATCCATTGTTAAAATATGTGCTGTACCGTTTCCCGTCGGGGGCTCTATACTTAGAGTCAAATATTGAGGTACTTGCCAGAAAATAGCTATTTCTAAAAAATTGCCTCTCCAACATTATCTCAATGCCAACATTTCTGCCTGTACCTCTGTTATTGAGAGGAAAGTCGGGAAGACCATACGAGATATTTAAAACCGAGTATCTGCTATTGTTGTTTTGCGCCTGTGGAACACTATAAAGGTGTTGCCAATAAAACTCAACATTTGCTTTTAAATTTGAAAGGAGAGAGCCATTGATGCCCAAAACAAAATGTAGAGCACGGGTACTTTTTAGGTCACGATTTGCCTTCTCTCTCACATTTCCGGGGAGCTTAACCATATAGTGATATATAGATAATGGTTCAAGCTTGGAGTGCTGGCCAAAAGCAAGATTTAAATCGCTGTATTCATTTAAGGGTACTCGTAAACCTAATCTTGGTTCTATAATAAACTCCCCAGTGATTGCAGAGTGAAAAAAATGAACTCCGGTAGTGCTCTCCAATCCTCTCTTTGATTTGTACTTCCAATGCAAATAGTAGCTATTGTACCAGCCCCTCTCCCTGCTGTTTATTAGCGTATCGTATTCTCCCGAACTTAAAGCCCTCTCCGATTTCATATCCCCCTCATCTATGTTGGCATTTACCCCTGCCCTTATTGTAGACGAAGGAGAGAGTTTGTGGTTAATCATAAAAGAGACTCTCAAAGCAGGGTATATGAATTTCTCACCGTAGCTTCTCCTCTTAATTAAAAATGTGTCAATAACGTAGTTATCGGTAGAGCTGCTCTGCCATGTTAAACCAACTGTTGTTCTTAAAAAGGTTTTCTCTGAAGGGAGTGTAACAGAGTGTTTAAATCCGGCTACTGCAAAAAAATGTTTGTCTATAAATTCATCATTATCTGCTCCGTTTTTAATGGCATCGACACTGTTGGAAGCATAATCCCCTACCTTACTGCCTCCGCCCACCGTAAAGAGCTCAAAAACCCCTTTTTTTCCTGTAAAATATGAAATTTTCGATCCCCAATCATAGGAGTTAGGTATAATGCCTATGCTCTCATTGTCTATTATTCCATACTTTTTTAAAAAGTTAAAATTGGCATATCTCAAATTAACAAACCAAGATCCCGTACCATGTAGCAAAATTGGCCCTTCGGCCGACCCCTCTGCTCCTACCACTCCCACTCCGGCAGTATATTCATTTTTTCTAGGATTACCGCTTCTAAGCGAAAGGTCCATAACTCCCGAGATTGCATTTCCATACTCGGCGGGGAAAGCGCCGGAAAAAAAATCAAACCCCGATAAAACATTTGTAGTAATTGCAGAGTAGGCACCTCCCGATCCTCCTTCTCCCGATGCAAGATGGTTTGGGTTTGGAATCTCCAATCCCTCTATTCGCCAAAGCATGCCTTTAGGTGAGTTTCCCCTCACAGATATTTGGTTATTATCATCGTCGTTTCCTGCAGATACTCCGGGAAGAGATGTAACCATCCTCAATGGATCGAAGTAGCCGGAGGCATATTTAGAGGCATCCTGGCTTCTAAGTCTTTTCACGCTTACTACAGCATTTGTGTTTCTAATTGCTTGTTTTTCAGAAATCACTACGGCATCATCTATCTTTAAAAGACTCTCCGATAGTTGAATAACTACAAACACATCTTTACCGGAAGTTAGCAAAATATCTCTCATAACAATATTGTTATATCCAATGTGAGACACATAAATAGAGTGTCTGCCTGGAGATATTTTAAATTGAAATTGCCCTGTTGAATCGGTAACAGATCTGAATGTAGCATTGCCCGATTTAATCTCTACAACGGCAGAGCCAAGGGTAGATCTGCTCTCGGCATCTACCACAACGCCATTAAGAGTCGACACTTGCCTTTGACCTTTGACAACAAATGAGTTGGACAGTGCCGACAGAAGTAGCAAAATTGAAATTAATCTATGATAACGCATAAATATCCATTAAAATTACGACAAAATATATTACTCCCACTAATATTGATTAATTTAGGAACTTAAAAATGTCTGCTAATAATATGATTTTAAAAGATAGTACTGTTGTTGTCACCGGCGGTAACGGTTCGTTTGGGAAAGAGTTGGAGAAAAGGTTAAAAGATTTGGAGGTGGCCGAAGTTAGAATCTTTTCTCGATCTGCAGAAGGATTGTGGAGGGGAGATATAAGGGACATTACAGCTCTTTCAAAAGTAATGGAGCGTGCAGATTATGTCATTCATGCCGCAGCATTAAAAGATCTTCACTATTGCGAAGCAAATCCTGTAGAAGCTATAAACGTTAACCTCTACGGATCACTTAATGTTTTCAATGCAGCAAAGGCAGCAGGAATTAAAAGAGTTACCTTTATAAGCACAGATAAAGCATCTATTCCAATGGGGGTAATGGGATACACTAAGGCCCTTATGGAGAGAGCTATGATGGAAGAGTGTCTAAAGGAGCAATCCCCAATGGTTACCATAGTTAGATTTGGTAATTTAATGGGATCGAGAGGGACAGTGATTCCACTATTTATAAGGCAGATAAAAGAGGGAAAAGAGCTAACCATCACAAACCCTCAAATGACTCGTTTTATGATGACACTCTCCGATGCTGTAGATTTAACTCTGTTTGCACTTGAGCATGGAGAGAATGGTTCTCTTATTGTTGAGAAAGCTAAATCGGTTTCACTTGAGGTTTTAGCAGAATCTCTATTCGCTCTCTACGGAAGAACCGGTATTAAGGTAATTGGAGAGCGTCAAGGTGAGAACTTGTACGAAACTATGGCTACCCAAAAAGAGATGTCTGTTGCTTTAGAGCTATCTATGAAAGGGCGGAGTTATCTGCATATACCTGTAAATAGATTGAACCCAACCACATGGGCCAAAGAGTTTAACTCTCATAACTCCCAATCGTACTCTGTTGGTGAACTGTCACAAATTATACAATCTGTAGTTAATTCCATACAAATCCAATGAAAAGAAGCATTTTAAATTATCTGTTATTACTTCTATTATTTTTAAATTTAAGCTCTCTGTCTTTTGCCAACACGGTCAAAATTAACGGCTTAACAACGGAAGGGTCTAATGGTAAAGTAGTTAAAGCAGTAAGAGTACCCCACCCCATAGAGATAGACGGTAACCTCAATAAAGAGGTGTGGTTGTTGGCCACTCCGGTAACAGATTTTAAGCAAAGAGAGCCGATTGAAGGAGGAGAGCCGTCTGAGCTTACAAAAGTTGCTGTGCTGTACGATACTCATAATATATATTTTGGTGTATGGTGCTACGACTCCGATCCCGAAAAGCTATCGGCAAAGCAGATGAAACGAGATTTCGACTGGGAAAGCGACGATGACATTGAGATAATGATTAGCCCTTTTAACGATAATCGAAACGGTTATCTCTTTATTACAAACCCAAATGGAGCAATGGCAGATGTTTGGCTGGGTGGCGATGGCGGTAGATACAACACAGATTGGAATGGAATTTGGGATGTAAGGGTTACAAGGGACTCTAACGGGTGGTATGCCGAGTTTGTTATACCCTTCTCAACTTTAAAGTTCAAGAGCGAAGAGAGCCAAATCTGGTCTATAAACTTCGAAAGAAACATAAGGCGTAAAAACGAACAGGTAAGATGGCAAGGATGGTCTAGGCAATATGGAATAGACAATATAACACAAAGCGGAAAATTAGAGGGTCTAAACAATATAAAGCAAAAGGAGAAGATAGAGATTACTCCTTACATAACAACAGGTGCCGAGTGGCAGAATGGGAAACCCGAATCTTCTTTCAAAATGGGCGGAGAGATAAATTACGATATCTCACCAACTTTAAAGCTCAATTTTACTCTAAATACCGATTTTGCACAGGTAGAGTCTGATAGAAGAGAGGTAAACCTCTCACGATTCTCAATTTACTACCCCGAAAAGAGACAGTTTTTTCTTGAGGGAAAAAGCTACTTCGACATGAATGTCTCTGGAGCAAGACTTTTCTACAGCAGACGAATAGGGATTTCGGGAAGCTCTTTTGTGCCTATAATAGGAGGGGGTAGACTGTTTGGGAAAATAGGGAAAACCAGCATAGGTATAATGACTCTTCAAACAGCTTCTGAAAAAGGGAGCCCGGGCGCTAACTCTTCTGTACTTAGGATAAAACAGGATATTTTTGAGGAGTCTAGTCTTGGGTTTATGTCAACTCAAAAATTCAGTGACGGTGAGTACAATGCTGTATATGGTACAGATTTTACCTACAGTACATCTAAGTTGTTTGGAGATAAAAACTTAATGGCCGGATTTTCAGGTGCAATCTCTGTAGAGAACAATACCCGGTCTGCTGCAAGCAAAGGAGACAACGCTACATACCACCTTTTTCTATTCTACCCAAACAATATTTGGAGCTTTAACGCCGGATTTAACTCAATTCAAGATAACTTCAAACCGGCATTAGGTTTTGTAAACAGAGACAATTTCAAACGTGCCTATTCTCGTTTGGAGTTCAAACCAAGAATAAAAAGTCTCTCTAAATATATCCGCTCACTCTCTTTTGAACTTTACGATCTTGAATATTACATAAATGATAAAACCGGTTTGGCAGAGACGTTGTCCCTTGAGTTTCGCCCCTTAGGAATCAATTTTAATACCGGAGACTATTTAGGGTTCAATGTTAATTATCATAGAGATACTCCTCACGAAGATTTTCGTCTTATTGAGGGGGTTGTTATTCCAGCCGGCGAATACAACGATAACAATATAAGCGCCGAGTTCCACTCATTTGATGGACGTAATGTAAATGCCGGAATAGAGTTTGAAACCGGAACATTCTATACCGGAAGAAGGTCTAATCTGGAAATGTATATTAACTACAGCGTAAACCGCCATCTCAGCTTCAGTCTCGATTGGAGCAGAAACAACCTAGATATGCCACAGGGATACTTTGAGGTAAATGATTTTGGCGGGAGAGTAAACTATGCATTTAGTCCAAAAATGAACACCTCTCTCTTCGCTCAATGGAACAACGAAGATGAAGAGGTGATTCTAAACTGCAGGGTAAACTGGATACCTAAAATTGGGAGCTTCTTTTATCTTGTAATCAACCAAAACATAGACACTTCATACAACTCTCTAAGGTTCACCAAAACAACCCTTTTAGCAAAGCTGATATGGAGGTTTAGTATATCTTAGCGGCATTCCTGTATCCCGGATTATTTCTAAACCAGTCTGGAAACAATACGCCGGCAGATTCTGCCCACTGAACAAACTTCAGGTGACCCTCATCTATTGGAGCCTTCTCTATTGTGTAGTCAAATGTTTCAAGAATCTCAATAGCCCAAGGAAGATTATTAGAAGTTCTATAGTATCTTCCCGAAGAGGGATTAGAGGTATCGTCCTTAGTGCCGAGCATCGATGCAGCAGCTTTTGATGTAGGGGCTCTGTCGGGCAGATGAACCTCTGCACCTCTTATTGAGTTAACAAACAAGAAAAAGTTATATGTTAGAGGGTTGAGAGTGGCAAGCGAAACAGTTCCTCCAGAAGGAGCCGTTCCATTATTAATAAAGTTAATATTCACATCCATAACAACAGGAGCTATATATGGCCCCTTTTTATCTGTATTAACCCCTATTCCTACACCCGGTTTAGGCATAACTCTAAAGAAGTCGTCGAAAGCAATAACTGTAGCGTAAAGCTGCCCCGATTCTGTACCATTTGCAGCCATTGCCATAGATCCTATCTGATTCCCCGTTACTCCCGAAACTTTGTTGGGAGAGATTCCGTCTAACTGTAGGCCAAATCCGTTTTTATATACAGCACCTGCAGCACGCAATCTCAATGATAATGACAAATCTACAACGTTATTAGATGAGTTGGTAATAGTTTTAACTCTGTAATCTATAACAGCATCATTAAAGTCATAGTCTCCCTTAGCAGGCCAATTGTCTTCAAATGCAAGAGAAGCCCAACTCAAAGAAGATGGGTAGTAGCTGTTATATGCCCTATTGGCATCTGTAGGGTACTCGTCATCTACGTCGGGAACCCCGTCGCCATCGGTGTCGGTTGGAGCAAACAGCGGCAATGGTAGACATGAATTTGAAGGATCGCTCCAGTAAATACCCGGAATCACATAGTCGTCTGTTATCGCTCTGCCTGTACCTCCCTCACCTATAAAGCTGAACATAATTTTATATGCACCGGTAGAGTTTTCTATTGCTGCAGGTATTGGTATTGATAAATTGTGCAATGTGGTGTTTGTAATTGGAGCCGGGAAATTGAATGTGTAGAAAACAGTTCTCGCACCCTCTTTGCTTGATGAGAGCGATGCCTGATCGTAAGGGACATAAGCAACCTCTATGCTTCGCCAAGTTCCCGGGGCACCATCTGTTTTTGCTTTAAACAATATATTTCCCGAACCAATCTTCATCCACGGGGTTTTAATCCATGATGCTGTTGGTGACACATTGGTTAACTGATTGCTGCGAACAGACCAGTTTCCATTAATAACCAGAGAAGTAGGGCTGTTTGTATATGTGTGGGCCCCAAAGGCCCAACAGTTGCCGGCATCTATTGCTCTGTTCCCCGACTCTGCATCTAAGGTAACCACAGGTACCACTCCAAATGAGTATGAGTAGGTAACCATTGTAATTGCTAATAGTAATAATTTCTTCATAATCTTTCTCTACTCTTCATCAGTTAATACTGGAATAAACGAGTGCTCTGCTTTACCATTTACAATTGGTAAAACCTTATCCGTCGATCCATATTTGAATCTAACCTCATTAATCGTAGATGGGACAGATAGTTTCAGGTTTAAACTCTGACTCATATCGTGAAGTGCCGTATAGAGTTTTGTACCGTCTGAGATAGATATGGTAAGAGTGTTTTTAATTGTGATGATAGTTGGCAGCCCGGTAATCACAACATCTATTGTCTTTGCTGTACTCCAGTTGAAGCCATCCGGAATTTTAGCATCTTCCAGCTTTGATTTTGTCTCAGGTTTTTGATCTGGAAAATTCTGTTTTATACATGCGGTTACTGTAACCGCAAGAATAATCAAAAATAAAATTGGTGTAATCTTTTTCATATTAATGTTTTAACTATAAGCCCATTAGTAGATTTTTTCTGAATTCCTATACCCCGGAAGGTTCATATACCAATTTGGATACAACACTCCCGCAGACGATGCCCACTCAATGAAGTAGTTATACCCTAAATCTATTGATGCCCTCTCTATAGTGTATTGGTAACCCTGAACAATGTTTATTGCCCAAGGAAGGTTGCCTGATGTTCTGTAGTATCTGGCTGTAGCCGGATTAGACGAGTCGTCACCTGTACCTAGCAGAGACATCGACGCCAAGGCAGTTGGTACCCTGTCGGGCATATGCACCTCTCTCCCCCTTGTACCGTTCACCACTATAAAGTAATTGAATACCGATTGGTTAAGTTGAGAGATATGAACTACCCCCCCTGGAGGAGGAGTGCCGTTTTCTATAAATTTTATTGTCATAAGCATATTTATGGGCATAACAAATGGAGCTAGCTTTTCGGTATTTACACCAACCCCTGTCCCCGGTTTTGGCATAATCCTAAAGTAATTATCAAAAACAATGAATGTTGCTGTTGTCTGTCCAAACTCTACACCGTTTACAGCAGATGCAAAACTACCGGGCGAGTTCCCCTCTACCTTTGAAATCTTGTTAGAAGCTATTCCATCCAGCGAAAATCCAAATCCATTGTTATAATTTGCCCCCGATGCTCTGAGTATAAAAGCAGATACTATCTCAACTACATTCCCCGCTGCATTTGTTACCGTTTTAAAGTTGTAGTCTATTACAACATCGTTGAAGTCGTAGTCTCCTTTTGTTGGCCAGTTATCTTCGAACGCGAGTGTACCAAACTGAGTTTGAGTTGGGAAGTATGTATTATATGCTCTTGTGGGGTCGTTTGGATACTCATCTTCTGAATCGATTACGCCATCTCCGTCTGAGTCGAGCGGAGCAACAAGAGGCAACGGATTGCACGAGTTAGCTGGGTTAGACCAGTATGTTCCGGGAAAAACATAATTATCTGAAAATACTTTCCCCGATCCTCCTTGGCCTACATAACTAACCATGATTTTATACAGAGTAGTAGAGTTTTGAATTGATACAGGAATTGGAACTGAAAAGTTTATAACATTAAAATCCAATAGAGTGTAGTCGTAGGTATAAAATACTACCGGAGAACTTTCAAACCCGGTGGAGGGAGATGCTGCATTGTATGCAATATACGATACCCTCAACCCTCTGGCAACTGTGCTTGGTTGGTTTCCAAGCTTGGTTTGAAATGTTATATTTCCTGCGCCAACCTTCATCCATGGAGTTTTTACATAGGAATTTGTAAGCGAAAAACTGTTCATCTGGCCGCTTATTAATGAAAAGCTCCCCGAGATTCTCTCAGATGCAGCCGAAGTGTATGTTTGACCGGCAAACTGCCAGCAGTTTGCAACCTCAATTGCCCTATTTCCCGACTCCGCATTTAGTGTCAACTGTTGAGAATAGACGGTAACGGAAGAGAATAAAACAATACCTAAAAAAAGAGATATTTTTTTCATTGTCTTTAAACTTGTTAATGCTTTGATTACATATCAGAACCCCAAATTCTATTGCGAACCAAAAAAATTTAGCAAATGTAAAATAATTTTCTAGAATTGCAAATGTATCAGCTGCTTTCTTAACATTTATATTGATTACATTTTTTAAACAGATCGAAATTTTAAAATAGTATGTCTATTTTTTTCTAATATATTTTTTGTTTTGTAGAAAAAGATATTTACCTTTGCACTCCCTTTGAAACAACTGAGGGGAATATCAAAAAATTTCGGGGTGTGGCGCAGTTGGCTAGCGCACCTGCTTTGGGAGCAGGGGGTCCTCCGTTCGAGTCGGAGTACCCCGACAATAAAAAGCTTGATAATCTGACTTAGGTAGATTGTCGAGCTTTTTTTGTTTTAACTACAACGAAAACTTCAATATCATGGTTAAGATTGTAACTCTCTTAGATAACTGGGAATTGATCTTTCTAAAGTGGACAATGTAGTTGTTAGTCACGGGCACTACGACCATACAGGAGGTTTGGACTCCTTTTTAAACATCAATAGAGTTGCAACCGTATATATTGGAAAAGATGCTATTCTACCCCGATTCCATAAAGGCAAATCTGTGGGAATTCCTAAAAATCTCTCTATTCCTAATAACAGACTTTTTCTCACAAATCCGGGAAACATCTATCCCCTTTCAGATAATCTTTACGTTGTATCTGCCGTAGAGGATAAGGTTCATTACAGTAATATGAATGATTGCTTTAACGATGAGCAGTACCTTGTATACCGTGGAAAGGATGGTATATATATAGTTACAGGGTGCTCACATAAAGGGATACAGAGAATAACAGATATGCTCAAAGAGAGATTTTCCCTTCCTGTGGCAGGAGTTTTTGGGGGTATTCACACTATGGAGGCCGATGAGGAGGGTGTCGACAAAATTACGGCATACTTCAACTCAATTAAACCTCTTTTTCTTGGCCTGAATCACTGTACAGGCATCGAGGCCTATTTTAGAATAAAGTCTGAGGTAAATGCAAAAGTTATCTACATGAGTACCGGCAACGTTTTTGAAGATAAAAGTAACTAGGCCCCCTCTCACATAATCTCTTTTTTAATATCTTTACCATATAAATGGGCCATAAGCTCTGTCTCGCATAAAATGGTATTAAAGAGTAGTTTTAAGCTTATTTTAGCTATTAGTTCTCTGTTTTTTGTCAATTTTTTGATTGCCCAAAACAGGGAGTCTCGTTCGCTGGTATTTACTCCCGGTGCCGAGCTTGTAAGCTCCTATATATGGAGAGGTCAAGATTATAGCCATACTCCTTCGTTTCAGCCATGGGCAGAGATCTCTTGGAAAGGATTTACACTAGGTGCTAGGAGTGCATTCAGAATAAGCGGAGAGGGAGAAGATGAGATAGATTTTTATTTAAATAAAGAGATTGGTCCCTTTCTCATTTCGCTTTGGAGATATTGGGGATACAGAGAGGGCTATAATACATCTCAAATGTATGAGGGGCAGATTTACTGGTCTATAGGAGAGAAGAACACTTTACAATTCATGCTGAGTTCATTGTTTGAAGAGCCTCATAACAGAGGAACCATATATGCCGAATGTGAATATCTTTTGAACTTGAAAGAGAGTCATGAGTTCAAATTTCATATAGGTGCACAACTGAAAGGAGATTATTACTCTTCTGGAAACGGTATTGTAAACTGCGGCGCATCTTACAAAAAGATGTTTACGGTTTTGTCTCGCAGGGGGTGTTATTTGACATTTTCGGCAATCTTCAACCCTATGGCAAATAAGGGATATTTAACAGCAGCAATAGGATTCTAAAAAGGAAAAAATGGATAAACGAGCAGGATTGAATTCAAGACTATTAATGATGATCACATATACAGGCGTTGTATTTGTGTTGCTTTTTACAACTCTTATCATTCTCCAGAGAAGGCAGGCAAGAATGATTCATAAAGAGGCAGAGGAGCAGTTTAGCAGAGAGGTAAACTCTATCATAGGCCTAAAAAGCGGTAGTCAAAGACAGATAGCTTTCGACTACACATATTGGGATGAATTTGCTTCGGTTATGGTATCGGGGGCCAGGCCTGAGTGGTTTGACGAAAATATTGCAACAATTACATCTTCTTATGGTTACGATTATGTGGCTGTATTTGATACAAATTACCGGATAGTTTTTGAACATTGGGAAAAACCCACTAACAACCAAAAAGTAATCTCTGCAGAGATTCTGGACTCTCTCAAAAACAATAAAATTCTCAATTTTTTCATTCATACAGACCATGGAGTTATAGAGATATCCTCTGCCTCTATCCATCCTACGTTCGACAGGGACAGGAAAATAACCACACCCAAAGGATACCTGTTTATTGGCAAAATTTGGACGGGGGACTTTATAGGAACCCTCTCTGCTGCAACCGGGTCTCAGATTAAGTTAGGAGATGAGAGAGAGATAAGAGAAAAAAGCGAGATGTTCTCTATCCTGTACAACTATAAATTTTTAGATTGGAAGGGAGTAGAGGTTGGTAATATTTGGTTTGAACGGGAAGCTCCCGTTTTTAAACTCTACTCAGAGAGCTCTGTTTATATGCTTATAATTCTGTTACTTTCTACGCTTTTCATATGGTTCACTAATAGATACTCTGTAAAGCATTGGGTATTGAAGCCGCTCACTCTTGTTGAAAGAATACTAAAAAATGAGAGTACTGCAGATATTTCAAGCTTGAAAAGAGCTCCGGGAGAATTTTCTCAAATTGCAGTTCTGTTTGAAAAATATATTAAACAGAAAGAGGAGCTAAAGGAGGCGAAGGATAGAGCAGAGAGAGCAGACAAATTGAAAACTCAATTTCTGGCTAACATGAGTCATGAGATCAGGACCCCTATGAACGGAATAATAGGATTCTCTGAACTTCTAAAAGATGTGAACATAGAACACTCACAACGAATGGAGTATCTTACAATTATTCAAAACAGCGGAGAGAGGATGATGAGTCTTATAAACGACCTTATTAACATCTCTAAGCTAGAATCGGGGCAGGAAGATGTTAGTGAAAGTACTGTTTCTTTAAAGAATGTTTGTGAAAATGTGTACTCTTTCTTCAAACCTGAGGCGCAAAAGAAGGGGCTGAACATCATCTTCACAAATTCGGCAGAAGAGAAAGACACTCTTGTCTCAACAGATAGAGAGAAACTATATGGTATAATTAATAACCTTGTAAAAAATGCTGTCAAGTACTCAAAAGAGGGATCTATTGAGTTTGGCTACACCGTAAAGGAGGATTACAGTATTCAATTTTTTGTAAAAGACGAGGGCATTGGCATTTCTTCCGATATTCAAAGCAGAATATTTGATCGCTTTGTTCAGGGAGAAGCAACTCTAAATAAGAACTATGATGGTGTGGGGCTGGGGCTTGCAATAGCAAAAGCTTATGTTACAATACTTGGGGGAGATATTTGGGTTGAGAGTGAGCAAGGAAAGGGGTCGATTTTCTTTTTTACTCTTCCTTACAAGTACTAACATAAAAACTCTTTATTTATCATCAAAAGGTAAAACTGTAAATAGTTTTACCTTTTGCAATATAATCAGGCGCATCTTTAGGTAAATTGGCATATAATCTAAATTACTTTGCCATGAAAGCTTATATTTTACCACTTATTCTATTCTCGCTGATTATCTCTTCATGCGATCTAATAGACAAAATTAAAGAAGAGGATAATCCAACCGGAATATCCGGCGATCAATCTCCTATGGGTCAGGTTGGGACTACTGTAACCTCCTCTTCGGGAGCAATTGCAGGTGTAAGCAACATTCAAGCCTCTGTTACAACTTTAAGCGGAGGTGTCTCTACCTATACTGGTACAGCAACAATAACCAACAGTGCAATAAAAAATGCACTTTCAAACTATCCCGGGGTTACTGTTAACGGAAACAGTGTAACAATCACCGGTATTAAGTTTAAGTCTACAAAAGAGGGTATTGAGAGTGTTTATGGGCTAGACCCGGGGATAATTGTTAAGTACAACTCTGCTGTTGGAGATAAGTATCCTATTTCAGGGACATCTAAAACCAGAGAGGTCACAGAGAAGTCCTCTTCAGACGATTTTTATTGGGGTGGTATGCTGATAAAAACTATCAAAGTAGAGGAGAATGTGTCTAAAAACGGAATTAAAAAAATCACCTATTGGGGTAATCACAAATGGGGGCTGGTATCTGTGAAGTTTGAGTTTGAAGATGGCTCAACAGCACAATTCCCTGTCTATAATAGTACAAACAATTAAATAACTTATTGCAAGAATGCGATATTTAACAATACAAGGAGAGAAGAGAGAGATACCGCCATATCCGCACCATAAAGAGTATGTTTACAGATGTTACAGGTTTTTTGAAGTAAAAAGCCTATACTCTTTTCTAACCGTTAATGGGCTATACACCCTTCTTAGGGAGATTTGGATGAACAGAAAACATAACTGCGCAATCCCAAGAGATTTGTTAATAGACCCAACCAGTGATTGCAACCTTAAATGCAAGGGGTGCTGGGCTGCCGACTATAAAAAGCGAACAAATCTCTCTTTTGAAAAGTTAGACGAGATATTTACAGATGGCAAACATCTTGGAGTTAAAGATATTCTCATGTCGGGTGGCGAGCCCCTAATGAGGAGAGACGATATTGTTAAATTGGCAAGAAAACATCACAATTTAACATTCGGCATATTTACAAACGGAACCCTTGTTGACTCCAAATTTGCAGATACCATTTCTCAATTGGGGAATGTAAATCTTTTTATAAGCATAGAGGGTTTCGAAGAGGAGACCGACTTCAGAAGAGGCAAAGGAACCTACAAAAAGGTACTTAAGGCAATGAGGTTATTAAAGGAGAGAGATCATGGTTTTGGATTTTCTGTCTGCTATCATTCCAAGAACTATAAAGTAATATCGAGCGATGAGTTTTTAGATTACATGAGGGAGTGCGGTGCTTGGATGGGTTGGCTCTTTAACTATATGCCTATAGGTAGTGATGCCGATACAGAGCTGTGTTGCACAGCAGATGAGAGGGCATATGTTATGGAGAGAGTGGCAAACTACTCAAAAAAACATAAATTTACTCTCATAGATTTTGCCAATAGTGGTCATAAGGCAATAGGTTGTGTTGGTGCAGGAAACGACTTTTTGCACATTAACTCTAACGGAGATGTGGAGCCGTGTGCATTTTGTCACTACTCCGACTCTAACATCAACCAAATGACTCTTCTTGAAGCTTTAAAATCTCCATTTTTAAGAAGATTCCGATCCAGAAAACCCTTCTCTCAAAACTTTCTCACTCCATGTCCAATGATGGATATTCCTGAGGAGATAGTTTCACTTACCTCACATAGCTCTGTAAAATCTACACATTTGAACTCGCCCGAAGAGGGGAGTGATCTTGCCGCCAAAACCACACCTATTGCAGAGAGATGGAGACCCGTTGCAGAGAAGATCTATGAAAAAATGCCCAAAGAGGACAAACGCCGCTTTGGGACACTTAATAGATTGCTGCAAATGGGAAACGATTTTAAAAAGAGTTGATTTATAAAATAGTTCAAACTCCTCTATTTATTGCCAAAACTCTTCATGAACTGAACCCTCTCAAACTTTTCGGGGTTCTCTATGTTTTTGTAATTCAAAATGCCCTTAAATTCGTTGATACTTTTAAATCCTTGTGTGTCCATAAACAGATTTAAATCTGCAATAGCATTTAAAATGGCGTCTGCGCCTTTCTTGTAGAGAGCCGTACACATTTGCGCTGTTGTTGCACCCGCAAGCAGCTGTTTAATAACTATTGTACCATTATGTATTCCTGTGCTTGCAGATAGGTCTATCCCAGGCACAAGGGCAGATACAATACCCATCCAGCGTAACTCTTTAAGATACTCTTCGGGATAAGAGAAGGCATCGGCCGGAAAGATTCTAACCCTCTTAATGTCAATATCGGGGCTGTAAAATCTATTGAACATCACAACACCCTTAGCTCCATGAGCTTTTAGACTATTAACAAATCCCGGAAGCGATGTGAAATTGCTGGCAATTTTAACGGCAACCGGAATCTTAATCTGTCTTGAAACCTGAGAAACAACATTAAGGTACTCCCTCTCAATCTCATCGCTTTTTTTATTAACATTCAAAGGTAATGAGTATATATTAAGCTCTAGTCCATCAGCTCCGGCACTTTCAATCTCTTTAGCAAAGGTTGTCCACTCGCCTGTTGAGTAGCAGTTGATACTGGCAATTACGGGAATTCGTACTGTTTTCTTAACATCTTCAACAAGCCGAAGGTACCTATCTATAGAGTTCTGTCTTATATAGTGATGCAGATAGTCTGCCGATTCGGGATAGTCATGAGATTGAGTATTTAGAAATTCTGCCTCGTTTACTATCTGCTCCTCAAAGAGGGATTTAACCACAATACCCCCCACTCCGGCCTTCTCAAATTCGGCAACTCTTTCTAATTGTGCGGTGAGGCCCGAGCTTGCGGCCAATATAGGTGAGCTCAATGAGAGCCCCATATAGTTTACAGAAAGGTTTGACATGCTTCTTTAGATTAAGTTTACTCAAATATAACTATTATAGCTTTTCAAAAATACCTCTCATGCTAACTTTCTTCTCGATAATCTCCCTTAGTTGATCTGCCGGTATTCTCTCCTGTTGCATTGTATCTCTATAGCGTATTGTAACACATCTATCTGTGAGACTGTCGTGATCTATAGTTACGCAGAATGGCGTTCCTATTGCATCTTGACGTCGGTAACGCTTTCCTATACTGTCCTTTTCGTCGTATTGACAGTTAAAATCTAATTTTAAAGAATCCATTATCTCTCTTGCCATCTCAGGTAATCCATCTTTCTTTACAAGAGGCAAAACCGCAAGTTTAACCGGGGCAAGAAAGGCGGGCAGTCTAAGCACAACCCTCTCCTCTCCGTTCTCTAACCTCTCTTCACAATAAGAAGATGAGTAGACGGCAAGGAATGTTCTGTCTAAACCTATCGAGGTCTCAACAACATAAGGTATATAGCTCTCATTTGTTTCAGGATCGAAATATTGCATTTTTCTTCCGGAAAATTTTTGATGCTGTGAAAGATCGAAGTCTGTACGGGAGTGGATTCCCTCCAGCTCCTTAAACCCAAATGGAAATTCAAACTCTATATCGGCCGCGGCATTTGCATAGTGAGCAAGCTTCTCATGGTTGTGGAATCTATATTTTTGATCTCCCAAACCTATTGCCTTATGCCATTTGAGTCTGCTCTCTTTCCAGAACTCATACCATTTGAGCTCCTCTCCGGGACGCACAAAATACTGCATCTCCATCTGCTCAAACTCTCTCATTCTAAAGATAAACTGTCTCGCAACTATTTCGTTTCTAAACGCTTTACCAATCTGGGCAATTCCAAAAGGTATCTTCATCCTTCCCGTTTTCTGAACATTCAGAAAGTTTACAAAAATCCCTTGTGCGGTTTCCGGCCTTAAGTATATTATCCCGGCGTCGTCACTTACACTACCCATCTGAGTAGAGAACATAAGATTAAATTGCCTTACATCTGTCCAGTTTTTCGATCCCGATACAGGGCAAACAATCTCACACTCAACTATAAGATCTCTAACCGCCTCCAGGTTGTTTGAGTTTAATGCCTCATTCATTCTGGCTTTCACATCGGCAGCTTTCTCCAAATTTCTTAGAACATTCGGATTGGTTGCTCTGAATTGGGCTTCGTCAAAAGCTTCACCGAATCTTTTCCTTCCCTTTTCAACCTCTTTCTCAATCTTATCTTCAATTTTGGCAATATAATCTTCGAGCAGAACGTCGGCTCTATATCTTTTTTTGGAATCTTTATTGTCTATAAGAGGATCATTAAAAGCCCCTACATGGCCCGATGCCTCCCAAATTTTTGGGTGCATAAATATGGCCGAATCTATTCCAACAATGTTTTCGTTCAGACGCACCATTGCATCCCACCAGTATCTCTTGATGTTATTCTTCAGTTCGGCTCCAAGTTGTCCATAATCGTAGACTGCACTCAATCCATCGTAAACTTCACTCGACTGAAAAATAAAACCATACTCCTTCGCATGTGCTATAAGACTTTTAAATAGCTCCTCCTGTGTCATAGTTATGTGATTATTTATAAATGGCAAAATTAGTGCTTTTTACATAATTTTAATACTTTTGTCTACGTTTAAGTCAATAATGTGTTAATTAAAGTAGAAATGCGAAAATTTATATTTACACTCATCTCACTCTTATCGGGTTTAGCAATATATGCCCAAAATACGGCATTTTGGACATATTCGCAGAAAAACAACGACGATGGCACAATCAGTCTAATATTTAAAGCAGAAATAGAGAAACCGTGGTATATGTATAACACCACTCTAATCGAGAATGGCCCCCTTCCAACAACATTCGAGGTTAAACAGTCGGGGTCATTTACGGTTGTCTCGCCATTAAAAGATTTGGAAAAACCAAAGCTTAAGATGGATGAGGCATTTGGTAAGGAGGTTCTCATTTTTGAAAATAGCGCCTCATTCGAGTTCATCATTAGAAGAGCAACATCTTCTGCATTTAAGGTAGAGGGAGTTCTCACGTTTCAAACCTGCAACGGTTCGGAGTGTTTAATGGATGAGATTGATGTTATTTTTGATGTCCCCGAAGGTGTTGTTCCCCAGGTCTCTGCTGATAGCGAAACACCTATAACCGCAGAGTCGGGTTCGAACAACCAAGGCATGTTGCTCTTCTTGTTGATTGCTTTTGCTGCGGGTTTGGGGGGTGTTTTTACCCCTTGTGTATTTCCTATGATTCCAATGACTGTTAGTTTTTTCATTGGCGGCTCGGGAAAAAAGAGCGCAGGCATAATTAAAGGAGTTATATTCGGACTCTCTGTAACTCTGATCTATACTTTAGTAGGTCTTTTAGTTGCTGTTTTTCAGAGCACAGATGCAACAGACGTACTTGGCACACACTGGTTACCAAATCTTCTTTTTGGTCTCCTATTTATTCTCTTTGCAATATCTTTCTTTGGAGCATTTGAAATAACTCTCCCTTCGGGATTAGCAAATAGAGCAGATGCAAAGGCAGATAAGGGAGGATACATCGCCTCGTTTTTTGTAGCTTTTGCTATGGTAATTGTGTCATTTTCATGCACCGGCCCTTTTGTAGGATCAATCCTTGCGGCAGCTGTAACAGGAGGTGTTGCGGTGAAACCGATTTTGGGCATGATGATGTTTGGTTTGGCATTCTCACTCCCGTTTGTAATATTTTCATTTTTCCCCTCTCTAATGAAAAAAATGCCAAAATCGGGAGGATGGCTCAATGTTGTTAAGGTTGTGTTTGCCTTTATTTTATTGGCATTCAGCTTAAAATATCTGGCAATGGTAGACTCATATTTTGGTTGGGGTATTATAACCAGGGCTATGTTTATAGCATCATGGATAGTAATATCTATTTTACTCGGTGTATATTTACTTGGTAAACTTAAAACTTCGCACGACTCAAATATCGAATATGCAAGCACTCCAAGGATTCTAGCAGCCATTGTATCTTTTACCTTTGCAATCTATCTTGTGCCCGGGCTTTTTGGAGCTCCTTTAGCATCGTTATCTGCCCTAATACCACCCGAGGATGGTAGTACAATAGTTTTATCGCAATCATCTTTGGGTACTTCAACAAATCAAGATATGATCTCCTCGGGATTGTGCGGAGAGGCAAAGTATGCAACAACAAAAAATAGGGCTCCACACTCTTTGAACAGCTACTACAACATTGAGCAGGCCATAGAGTGTGCAAAAGAGCTTAACAGACCCGTTCTTCTGTCATTTAAAGCAGTTACATGTAGTGCGTGTAAGGTAATGGAGGCTACTGTATGGAGCGATCCAAGAGTTTTAGATATTCTTAAAAATAAAATAGTTCTGTCATCTCTTTATGTAGATGACAGAACTGAGTTACCATTAGAAGAGCAAGTTGTCTCCACTATTGACGGCAAGTTAAAGAACACTCTCGGTAGAAAGCTTAGAGACTATCAACTAAGTAAGTTTGGTGTGGCATCTCAACCCTATTATGTACTTATAGATCACAATCAAAATATTCTGGTACAGCCCGTTGGGGAGTGCTCCACAGATGAGTTTCTCAATTTTTTGAACACCGGTATCGATGCTTTTGAGAAAAATCAAAACTAGCTATATCAAACTTTCTCAAAAAGCTCACTAAGCGGTTTTCTTACTTTTTTGTATGCAGAGTATGGATCGTTTTCATCTCTGTATCCAATAGCTGCCATTACAGAAGATGCTAAACCTCTCTCTTTTAGCCCAAGAATATTGTCGAATTTATCTTTATCGAAGCCCTCCATAGGGCAAGAGTCTATCTTCAGCTCGGCGGTTGCTGCCAAAAGCGTCCCCAAAGCAATGTATGTCTGCTTTGATGTCCATGTTGCCATCTGTTCTGGGGTGAGTGAAGATATTGCCCCTTTCATAAAGTTGCCATACTCTTTATAAGTATCGGGATCTACATTATTTATCTCTGCACGTAGATTGAGATACGAATCAATCTCCTTATCTCCTACGTTTAAGAAATTGCAAAACAGCACAATATGAGATGCCTCTGTGAGTTGGTTTTGACCCCATGCTGCCTCTTTTAACCTCTCCCTAATCTCGCTGTTCTCAATAATAAGTATCTTAAAAGGTTGTAACCCATATGAGGTTGCCGCCAGGTTAACCGCCTCTTGTAATTTCAAAAGATCTTGTTCAGATACCTTCTTGCTGGTATCGAATTTTTTAGTTGCGTATCTCCATTTTAAATTCTCTATAATTTTCATATCTAATCTTATTTAGCTTTAGTTAATATTTAGTGTTTATATAATTATCTGTTATTTACCATTTTAAAGGTACATCAATCAACAGAATTTTTGCATCCTCTTTAGCCAATATCTTTACATCCCGGGCACCTGTAATTGCAACTGCATCTCTTTTGTATAATTGATGCATATCTACATGTATTTCTCCCTCAATTACAAATATATATAGGCCATTATCTTTAGTTTTAATGCTATACTCTTCCTCTTGTTCTTTAACAAGGTCTCCAACTGTTATCCATGCATTTTGGTTTATCCATATAGATTGAGGGTAACTCTTAGCCGCGTCACCGCTCTCCCACACCCATCTTGGAGTTACTACTGTCTTGAATATCTCTTTACTATCCTGGTTGTAGATAGATCTTTGATCGTATCTTGGCAGTACTCCTTTAACTTGGGGATAGATCCATATTTGCAGTATCTGTGCAGGTTGAGTATCGCTGTTGTTCATTTCACTATGGAACACCCCTGTGCCGGCACTCATAACCTGTATCTCGCCTGCTTTTATTACAGAGGAGTTTCCCATGCTATCGCCATGTTTTAACTCTCCGCTAAGAGGTATGGTAATAATCTCCATATTGTCGTGCGGGTGTTTTCCAAAACCCTCTCCTCCGGCTATTGTGTCATCGTTAAGAACTCTTAAAGCTCCAAATCTCACTCTTTCGGGGTCGTAGTAGTTTGCGAATGAGAATGAGTGATTTGCAACAAGCCATCCATGATCGGCATGCCCCCTTGTTTCTGATTTTATTATGTTATAACTCTTTTCCATATCTTTTTTTTGCAAAGGTATGTGGCAAAGAGTAGGCAATCAATGGAAAAATACGAGCATCAGATGGAAAAAACCGATTTTCTAAAATTTGAGAAACTCTCTCCGGTAGCAGATTTGAAAAATTTACTAAAGTGATAGGGGTCGTTGAATCCCACAGAGAATGATATCTCTTTTAGTGTTAATAGTGTATTTACAGCCAATCTTTTTGACTCAAGAATTACTCTCTCTATAATCAACTCCTTGGCGCTCTTACCTAAAAAACTTCTGATTACATTGTTTAGATAGTCTGGAGTAACCCCAATCTGTTCTGAGTAATCTTTTACCCTGTGCCATTTACTATAGTTTAACTCCAGCAGACGGCGGAACTCTTCAACTATTATGTTTCTGCTTTCGAGTAACTGTGTGTTATCTATGCTATCTTTTACAGCATATCTGCTGCATTCAATAAGAAAGAGCTTTAACCAAGCTGCAACAGTTTCATTTCTAAATCTCTCAACATTGCAAGATAGATCCCCAAAACTCTTGATTATTTCATCTGCAGCAACTCTTAAAAAGCCATCTTTTTTTTCGGGAACATCTACATAGGGCGATTCCGTTCCAAAAAGATTGAGATTATGCATAAGATCCTCCCCTATTCCATACTTCCTTACGAACTCCTTTGTAAACATAAGAACCAGTCCGGTTGGAGCTATTGGGGTAATTACCTGGTGAACTTGACCGGGCGAGAGAAAGAAAACTCTGCTCGCTTTTATTTCATGGCTCTTAAAGTCGACCACATGACAACCTGCTCCGCTTTTAACCCAAATCACAGTGAAAAAATTGTGTTTATGCGGGTTATCCGGAGTATCTCCATACTCTTCCCAAATCTCCTCCATTGTCTTAAATAAGAACACAACGGGGAGGTTGTCGTCTAATAAGTCGAACGAACTAATTTTCATAACCACCCATTTTTGTAGAGGTCAACTTTAGATATATCGGGACACTCACGCAGCAAATCTAATACACTCTTATTGAACAACGGATGAATATAGTGGGGAATTATGTCACATAAGGGGGTTAGAACAAACCTTCTTAAGTGCATTCTTGGATGTGGAAGAGTGAGCAGATCTGTTTTACACACTGAGTCACCAAAAAAAATAAGATCTATATCCAAAGTCCTCGACTCATAGCGCTCTCCACTATCTTTATTTCTGCATCTCCCAAACTCTCTCTCTATCTCTAAAGCTCTTTTCAAAATGAAGGTAGGTTGTTGGCTACTTCGGAAAGATACTGCTGTATTCAAAAACCACTCTTGAGTGTTAAAACCCCACGGTTCACTTAGGTAAAGAGAAGACACCACAAAATCAGCTTCGGCAAACTCTTGAATCAATCTAGCAGCTTCTCGAATGATTCTTTCGCTATCACCCGTGTTACTGCCAAAAAGAAGTACAGTACTTTCCATTAGAGCATACCCAACTCAAAAAGGGCCTCCTCACTCATCCTTCCCTTATCCCATGGTGGATCAAACGTAAGCTCTATTGCAACATCATCTACAGAAGGCACTGTTGAGACCGCATCGTGTACATCTTGCAACAGCTCGTCTACCATAGGGCAGTTAGGAGCAGTTAGCGTCATTTTTATAAATGCTTTTTTTTCTTCAACCCTAATTTCGTAGATAAGGCCTAAATCATAAACATTTACAGGTATTTCGGGATCGTAGACCTGCTTTAAAGCCAAAACAATATTCTTCTCTACGCTCATAATTTTTTACTAATTATTTTTTAACTGAATATAAAAGAGCAAAATACTTAATCTGTTTTATCATTGATAATAACCCATTTGCTCGTGTAGGAGATAGATTCTCTTTTAACCCTATCTGCTCTATAAAACTTACATCGGAAGAGAGTATCTCTTGTGGGGTTCTGCCCGAAAAGACCCTTATTAACAGCGAAATAATTCCCTTTGTAATAATTGCATCACTGTCTGCTGTAAAAAACAGATAACCCTCTTTGAACTCGGCATTAAGCCAAACTCTAGATTGACAACCCTTGATTAAATTGCTCTCTTGTTTATCTGAGTCTTTAATTAGAGGGAGAGATTTTCCAAGCTCTATTAAGTACTCATATTTATCCATCCAATCTGTAAAGATGGAAAACTCCTCTACAATTTGCTGCTCTATCTCTTTAATTAACATTATATACTATTCTTTAATACTGTTCTTTAATGACCTTTATATAATTTAATAAAACACTATCTTAACATATTGATAGCTCTTTTTAATGAGCTTATAAAGAGCTGTGCCTCATCTAGAGTGTTATAAACTGCAAAAGAGGCTCTTAGCATAGATTCCGTTTGAAATCTTTTCATTAGTGGCTCGCAGCACATCATTCCGGAACGTAAAGCAACTCCCATTTTATCCATTATCATTGCTATATCAGATGGGTGAGCTTTATCTACTGTAAATGAAAATAGAGGAATCTTATTTATGCTATTATCTCCATATATTCTTACTCCATCTATCTTTGTAAGTTGGTCAAATACAAAATCTTTTATCTCTCGTTCATGGTTTTCTACAACTTCTGCATCTAAGCTTTCGATAAACTTTACAGCAACTCCAAGTGCAGATGCACCTATAAAATTTGGTGTCCCCGCTTCAAATTTGAGAGGAATCTGTGCATATGTAGTCTTTTGGAAAGAGACACTCTCAACCATATCTCCCCCACCCATCCATGGAGGCATTTTTTCTAAAACCTCTCTTCTCCCCACTAATACTCCTGTTCCGGTTGGGGCATATAATTTATGACCCGAAAAAACATAAAAATCACACCCCAAATCCTGAACATCTATCTTTGTGTGAACAACGCCTTGGGCTCCGTCTATTATTGTTATCGCTCCAACTAGCTTAGCTTTGGTAATCACCTCTTTTATAGGGTTTATAATTCCCAAAACATTTGAAATATGAGCTAATGATACAATCTTAACGCTGCTGTCTAAAAATCTATCCAGCAGATCTACTCTCCATAACCCATTATCGTCTATGGGCAAAACCCTTAGTTGAGCCCCATGTATATCACATACTATTTGCCAAGGTACAATGTTTGAATGGTGCTCTGCCTCTGAGATAAGCACGGCGTCTCCCTTTTTTAGAGATATAGAAGAGAGTGAATATGCTAAAAGATTTATTGAGGCCGTAGTACCAGAAGTAAAAATAACCTCCTCCCTCTCTCTTGCATTCACAAAGTGCTTAACTGCATCTCTTGCACCTTCATAGAGTTCTGTAGATCTAGCACTTAATTCATGTACCGCCCTATGAATATTCCCATTAATACGGGTATTCATTTCATTAACCAGTTCGCTTACACAGTATGGTTTTTGCGCTGTTGCAGCATTATCGAGATATATAAGCGGTTTACCGTTTACACTCTGCTCCAGCGCGGAAAAGTGAGTTCTAATCTTCTCTATAGACTTAAGTTTCTCCATTATCAAATAATTGTGCTGCAAAATTAACAAAACAAAGTTGCCTGTTATACCTTAAAAACATAAATTTGTGGCAAATGTTTATTACTGGATATTATGTATGACTACATCTCGGGTAAAATTGCCGAGTTAACCCCAACAGAGATTGTTCTGGATAACAACGGCATTGGATATAAGATACTCATATCTCTCTACACCTACTCGGCACTCATGCAGGGAGAAGATTTCAAAATATATATTTATCATCATCTAAGGGAAGATAATGAGCAACTGTTCGGGTTTAAAGATAGAGAAGAGAGGTCAATATTTTGTAACCTTATAGAGGTTTCGGGTATTGGACCAAATACAGCCAGAATGATGCTCTCGTCAATGAGCCCGGAGGAGATAAGAGATGCCATCATTGCCGGAGATGTAAACAAGCTTAAAAGCATTAAGGGGATTGGGCTTAAAACAGCTCAAAGATTGTTGATTGACTTAAAAGATAAAATAATCAAAGGGAGCTCCTCCTCATCGGTTTTCCCAACTATTCCTTCTAAGAGTGACAGATACAGAGATGAGGCCTCCACGGCATTGGTATTGTTAGGATTCTCTAAAAGCAGCGTAGATAAAGTGCTTGATACACTCTTAAAGGAGAATCCATCCGGCACTCTTGAAGAGCTCATTAAGCTCGCTTTAAAAAGGTTATAGTTTCAAATAAATTTCATACATTTGTAAAAAATTTTAAATCAAAAGACATGAACATTCCTGCAGATCTTAAGTATTCTCCAGACCATGAGTGGATTAAAATTGAAGGTAATATTGCTACAGTTGGTATTACCGATTTTGCTCAAGGTCAGTTAGGAGATGTCGTTTTTGTTGACATTCAAACAGAGGGTGAGACGCTTTCTAAATCAGACATTTTTGGCGCAATTGAGGCGGTTAAAACTGTTGCAGATGCATTTATGCCTCTGTCGGGTAAAATAGTAGAGGTTAATTCTCAACTTGAATCATCGCCCGAATCTGTAAATAAAGACCCTTATGGAGCCGGTTGGATGGTAAAAATTGAGATGTCAGATCTATCTGAAGTTGACTCTCTACTAGATGCCGAAGCTTATAAAGCGTTGCTCTAAAAGCACCCCTTTTTATTATAAAACCTGTCATTAGATATGGCAGGTTTTATTTTTTTATAATTTTACCAATAAAACCTAAAATTAAACCAGATGATTCACAGTTTTGGTAGCGATAACCACTCAGGGGTGGCCCCTGAGATTTTAAAGTCTATAGAGGAGGCAAACAGCGGTTTTGAAGTGGCATACGGAGACGACCGTTACACTAAGGAGGCAGAAGAAATTTTTAAGCGATTATTTAATGACAGCACATCTGCTTTCTTTGTGTTCAATGGTACCGGGGCAAACATCCTTTCACTGAGAGCTATGACCGACTCATATAACTCAATTTTATGCCCAATCAATGCCCATATTAATGTAGACGAATGCGGTGCTCCCGAAAAGTTTACCGGTTGTAAAGTTGTCCCACTCCTATCTGAAAATGGCAAAGTAAAACCTGAGTCTGTAATTAATGAACTTAAAGGATTTGGTTTTCAGCACCACTCCCAGCCAAAAGTGCTTTCAATTTCTCAACCTACCGAGTTGGGAACTCTTTATACCCCCGGGGAGATAAGTGAGTTAGCAGCATTAATGCACAGTGTGGGAGGTTATCTCCATATAGACGGTTCACGTATTTCAAATGCAGCGGCGGCGTTAGAACTTCCCATTAAAGCATTTACATTGGATTGTGGTGTAGATGCGCTCTCTTTTGGAGGAACCAAAAATGGACTTTTAATTGGTGAAGCTGTGCTCTTCTTTAGAGAGGAGCTCTCAAATAACTTCCTGTACATCAGAAAACAGGGAGCTCAACTATTCTCTAAGAATAGATTTATTGCAGCCCAGTTTTGTGCATATTTAAAAGATGGCCTGAATATAAGACTTGCTCAACACTCAAACAGAATGGCCAAATATCTGGAAAAGAGACTTCATGAGGTTAATAGTGTAACTATTTCAAGACCGGTAGAGACAAACGTTGTTTTTGCAAAATTAGATTTAAAACTTGCAGAGGAGTTGATGAAAAAGCACTATTTTTATATATGGGACGAGCAGACAACAGAGGTTAGATGGATGTGCTCTTTTAATACAACAAATGAGGATATCGATAATTTTGTAGATGACATTATATCTCTATCCAATCAAATCAGATAACCCCCTAAATAAAATACTATTATGGAAGTAAAAAGAACTTTCGACATTCTGGAAAATCTCATCGAAAAATATCCAAAAGATGACATTTTAAGCAGAAAAGTGAATGGAAAATGGATTAAGTTTTCATCTGACAGCTACTATAGACACTCTCATCTTATGGCGTATGCCCTTCTCTCACAAGGGTTGTCTCCACAAGATAAGGTAATAACAATCAGCAATAACAGGCCTGAATGGAATTTTGTAGATATGGGACTCACTTTAGCCCATATGGTACATGTTCCTGTTTACTCAACATTAAGCAGCGATGACTACCTTCATATTATTGAACACAGCGATGCAAAAGCAATTTTCTTGGGTGGAGATGCCCTCGTTAAGAAAATAGCTCCTCTTCTGGAGAAGATTGACAGAAAAATAACTGTCTTCACTATGGACCCATTTGATGGTTTTACAAACATAGATGAGCTTTACAAAACAGGGGAAGCTAATGAAGAGAGATTTAGAGAAGTAATTGAGAAAAATAAGCAAGAGATAGATGAGAATACTCTTGCAACGATTATCTACACCTCCGGAACTACCGGAACTCCAAAAGGGGTGATGCTTTCTCATAAAAACTTAGTATTCAATTTTATAGGCCATGCAGTACAGCAAATTAGAGATCATAGACACAAAATGCTGAGCTTCTTACCTCTATGTCACATTTATGAGAGAAGCATGAACTATGACTATCAATACCTTGGCATAAGTACATATTATGCAGAGAGTTTATCTACAATAGCTGCAGATTTGGCAGATTGTCATGCCGACGGCTTTTGTGCAGTACCTAGAGTTTTAGAGATGATGTTTAATAAACTTGAAGCCGCAGGCAAAGACCTTAAAGGCGTTAAAAAGCTTATATATAAGTGGGCATTCTCAATTGCTTGTGAATTTGATTATAGCAAGAATGGATATCTTCATAAAGTTAAATATAGTATTGCAGACAAGCTTGTTTATAGTAAATGGAGAGCTAAACTTGGAGGGAAGGAGATGCTGGTAGTTTCTGGAGGATCATCTATCCAAGCTAAAATAATTAGACTTTTCTCGGCTGCTAAACTTTATATTTTTGAAGGGTATGGTATGACAGAGGCCTCTCCTGTTATTGCCGTTAACAATCCTAAAGAGATGATTATAAAAATTGGGACTGTTGGTAAAGCAATGGAGGGAACAGAGCTTAGGATAGCAGAAGATGGAGAGATACTAACTCGTGGACCACACATAATGATGGGTTATTATAAAGACCCCGAATATACTAAAGAGGTAATAGATGCAGATGGGTGGTTGCATACCGGAGATATTGGAGTTATGGTAGACAAGATATTTTTAAAAATAACCGACAGAAAAAAGGAGATTTTCAAACTTTCAGCGGGAAAATATATTGCACCTCAAGTTATAGAGAATATGTTAAAAGAGTCTTCATACATTGAAAACTGTATGGTTGTTGGAGAGAATCAAAAATTTGCATCTGCTATAATAATACCAGACTACAACAGACTTCATTTCTGGGCTGCAAAAAGAAAGATTCACTTTACAGATAATTCCGATCTCGTAAAAGAGCAAGCTATCATAGAAAAAATCAACAAAGAGATTGAGATTGTAAATAAACGACTAGCAGCTCATGAACAGATTAAGCGTGTAAAATTAATTACAGATGAATGGACACCATTGAACGATATGTTGTCTCAAACGTTAAAGCTTAAGAGGAATAATATTAAAAATAAGTATCAGTCCCTTATAAACGATATTTATAAAAACGAAAGTTAAGATGTCTGTTAGATTTCTAAAAAGTACCGACACTCCCTCTGTAATTAAAATATGGAGGGAGTGTTTTACTAATGACCTGGATTATATAAATTCTTTCATTTATAACTGTCTGCCCTATACAAAAACTTTGGTTGTTACAGCACCGGGGAGCGATGAAGCAGTATCTATTCTTACTCTAATTCCTACTTACACCAAAGTTAATGGTAAAAATATCAAAGGTGGATATATTTATGGTGTTGGCACTCTCATAAAACATAGGGGTCACTCCTATTCAAAATTGCTTATGAAAGCGATAATTGAAAGTTCAATACAGGAAAATTTAGACTACCTCCTTGTAAAACCGGCAAGCGATTCTCTCTATCCTCTTTACCAGGGAATGTCTTTTGATCATATTTTAAATAAAATCGAAATTGGCTACAATATAATCCAAGTAAATTCACACCCCAATCTCCTCGCCAATTCAAAAGATTATCATTATTATAGTTCATTTTCTCAAACTCTTGCAACAACGCTATATAAAATTAGAGATGCCAGCTTATCAGAAACAACCTTTCTGCTCCCACAAAACAATCTCTCCTACTCTTTAAAAGAAAACTTTAGCAGATCTGGTTTTGTTTGTCTCAACCCAGACGACGGCTTATTTTGCATCGGCTATCCTAATAAAAGCAAAAATGGACAAACCACTGCAATCATAACCGACCATAATTTAAAATCTGAGAATGAATTTTTAAGTTATTCCAAGCTAATACTAAACGAGGGTCTATATGAGAGCATCTTGTTTGATGCTCCTGAAAATCTTAACTCCTCAAATAAATTGGCAAAAAAATCTGCTCTGCTAAAAATTCTAACCCCTCAACAGGAGACAATCAATAAGATCAAACACTACCACCTTCCACTTACTATGGAGTAATTGTTCCACGAGGAACATTTTCTACCTCCCAAAGTAGACCAACAAAACAGAAATATCGGCTGGAGATACTCCTGGAATTCTTGAGGCTTGAGATATAGTTTTTGGTTTGTGCTTATTTAGCTTATGTCTCGACTCGGTAGATATAGAAGTTAGTCTTGAGTAATCAAAATCTTCCGGTATCTTAACATCTTCTAACTTTAGTATCTTATCAGCTATCCTCTTCTCTCTCTCAATATAGCCCTTATACTTGATTCGAATTTCTGCTGCTTCCATGATCTCATTCTCTAAAAGAACGTGTGACAGGTTAGACGTAGTGGATGCATTGTGCTGGTATGGCAACTGAGTAACGTGCTGTGATTGCGCAACTTGTGCCGAAAATGTTTCTCGTGGAACATTCTGTATTAAATCACTTATAGAGATTTCGGGTCTTGATAAGATGTCTGAATATTTTTTCTTTTGATTTATTGGTGATGATTGCCGTTTCTCTAACACTATGTTTGCATCTTGTGCACTTAATGATTCTGCATTTAAAAAATTAACCAGAGCATCAATCTTAGAGTATTTATTAATCATAAGACTATATCTCTCCTCTGTTGCTAATCCAATTCTATAACCTATTTCTGTAAGTCTTAAATCGGCATTGTCTTGCCTGAGTAAAATTCTATACTCAGCTCTTGAGGTAAACATTCTATATGGCTCATCTACACCTTTAGTGACAAGATCATCTATCAGCACACCTATATACGCTTGATCTCTTTTTAATATCAAAGGATCTTTGCCATTTAAATTCAAATGTGCATTTATTCCTGCTATCAAACCTTGGGCGCCTGCCTCTTCATATCCGGTTGTTCCATTTATTTGGCCTGCAAAATAGAGATTTTTTACAAGCTTGGTCTCTAAAGTGTGGTGAAGTTGAGTTGGTGGAAAATAATCATACTCTACCGCATAAGCAGGTCGGAAAATAACAACTCTTTCAAACCCTGGAATAGAACGTAGTGCTTTATATTGTGTCTCTAGTGGGAGTGAAGATGAAAAACCTTGAAGGTAATATTCATTTGTATTCCAACCTTCTGGTTCCAGAAATAGCTGATGTGAACTCTTATCGGCAAATGTTCTTAATTTATCCTCAATACTTGGACAGTATCTTGGTCCTATTCCCGATATCTTTCCTGAGAAAAGTGGTGAGAATTCAAAGCCCTCTCTTAATGCACGGTGAACCTCTTCATTAGTGTGAACTGTATAACAATTCAGTTGATTAATTCCCGATTGAATAGGCGATGGTATGTTCAAAAATGAGAACTTCTGAGGATTAGAGTCACCATACTGAATTGTCATATTAGTTAAATCAACCGATCTCACATCTATTCTAGGTGGAGTTCCGGTTTTCATCCTATCTACAACAAAACCGTGTGAAAATAATTGTTCCGATAAATGTAAAGAGGGTAACTCTCCAATCCTTCCTCCTACAGATGAGTTTTGTCCAATAAATAGCTTTCCGTTTAAAAAGGTTCCCGCAGTTAATATGATTGCTCTGGATTTAAACCTTGCTCCCATAGATGTTACCACACCCTCTACCCTATCGCCGGAAAATATAAACTCTGTAACAGTATCTTGCCATATATTAAGATTTTTTGTGTTCTCTAATAAGAATCTCCAGTTCAAAGAGAAATGTTGTCTATCACATTGTGCTCTGGGACTCCACATAGCTGGACCCTTAGACCTATTAAGCATTCTAAATTGAATTGTAGAAGCATCTGTGATCAATCCGGTGTATCCACCTAGTGCATCAATCTCACGAACTATTTGGCCTTTTGCAATTCCTCCCATAGCCGGGTTGCAAGACATCTGGGCAATTTTTCCCATGTCCATTGTGAGTAGCAACACCGATGATCCCATCTTAGCTGCTGAATAGGCTGCCTCACAACCGGCATGTCCTGCACCTATAACAATTATATCATAATTACTACTCATATCAGAAACTTCTTAATAAAAGTGCTCTCTCCTCCTGTTGTCTCATAATACTCTTTTGTTCCGCATTTTTATCATCGAATTTTAAGAGGTGTAGAATTCCATGAATAATAACTCTGTGCAGTTCGTCTTCAAATTTTTGATTGTAGAGCTGTGAATTTTTCTTAACAGAGTCGATACTTATTAATAGATCTCCACTAATAGATTTCTCTGTTGAGTAATCAAAAGTAATAATATCTGTGTAATAATTATGTTTTAAAAACTCAATATTAATATTTAACAGGTATTCATCGGTACAAAATACAATGGAGATGTCACCTATAGATTTATTACTATACCCATGCGAAAATATTACCTGTTTTATCCAGGTAGAATATTTCTTTCTATTTTTTATTTTAAACCCCTTATAGTTTTCTATGTATGATATCATTTTTCTTTTGATCCCTCTAATAAATCCCAGTATTCAATAGCTCGTCTTGTGTGCGGAATAACAATTGATCCACCAACAAGGTTCGCAACCGAAAAGATTTCAAAAGCTTGCTCTCTGGTAACTCCCATTTCAAAACATTTTTCGATGTGATATTTAACGCAATCGTCACATCTTAACACAAGTGATGCTACCAATCCGAGCATCTCTTTCACTTGAGCACTAAGAGCACCATCTTCATATGTTCTGGTATCTAGATTAAAAAATCTTTTAAAAAATAAATTGTCTGAATCTAGTATTACTTTATTCATCTTGGCACGATATGTGCGGAATTGTGCGATCGAATCCATTTTGATTTTTTTGCAAAACTACAAAATAAAAAGTAAACTAAAACTCATTAGATTATGTCGAAGGTAACAGTAATCGGCGCGGGAAATGTGGGCGCGACTTGTACAAATGCTATTGCAAATATGCAATTTGCATCGGAGATCGTTCTTTTAGATATTAAAGAGGGGCTTGCCGAAGGTAAGGCAAAAGATATGATGCAAACGGCTAAACTATACCGTTTTTTTACTACAGTTAAAGGAGTTACCAACGACTATGAGGCAACAGCCAATTCCGATGTAGTTGTAATTACTTCGGGTATTCCTAGAAAACCGGGAATGACAAGAGAGGAGCTTATCGGAACCAATGCAAACATTGTAAGTAATGTTCTTGAAAATGTTTTAAAATACTCGCCTAATGCTGTTCTTGTAATTGTCTCTAATCCAATGGATACCATGACCTATCTTACATTAAAGAAGAGCGGTCTACCTAAAAAGAGAGTAATAGGAATGGGTGGAATATTAGACGGAAGTCGTTTTACAGATTATCTAAGCATTGCTCTGGATGTTCCATCTAGCGACATCGAAGGTATGGTTATTGGTGGTCATGGTGATACAACAATGATTCCTCTTGCCCGTTTTGCAAGTTATAAAGGTATTCCTGTAAACCAACTTTTATCGGAAGAAAAACTTGGCAAAGTTATTGCAGATACAATGGTAGGTGGGGCAACCTTAACTAAACTTCTTGGAACTTCTGCATGGTATGCACCGGGTGCTGCTGCTGCCGTTCTTGTAAAATCAATAGTGTTGGATGAAAAAAGAGCATACGCCTGCTGCGTCTCTTTAGAGGGTGAGTATGGACAAAACGATATCTGTATTGGTGTTCCTGTAACTATTGGAAAAGATGGTTGGGAAAAAATCATAGAGTTTGATCTAAATGAAGAGGAGAAGACGCTGTTTAAAAAGAGCTCCGACTCTGTTAGATCTACGAACCAAGTTCTTTTTGATATGAATATTATTTAGATATTAAATTATTTTTGCATCTTTGCGCTGCAAAAATAATGGGGTATTAGCTCAGTTGGCTAGAGCGCTTGCATGGCATGCAAGAGGTCATCGGTTCGACTCCGATATGCTCCACAAAGTTTTAAACAATTTTAAAAGAATTCTAACACGCTGTGTTTGTAGTATTTGGGATTATTTTACTAAAGTTTATTAACACTAAGATTTGGTAAATAATTATTTGTTTGTAAATTTACATTCCAAATTAAATCTGAACAGAAGAACGGTTATGGAAGTTAAAAAAACACCTAAGGCAAATCTCGAGAATAAAAAATTGTTATTCAGAGAAATAGGACTGATAATAACACTGCTTTTAGTTTTAGGCGGCTTTGAATACAAAACTTATGAGAAAAATTTCTCTGGTCTTGGAGACAATAACGCTGTTATTATCGAAGAGGAGATGATTCCTATTACAAATGAAACCCCTCCTCCTCCTCCTGAAATGCCTAAAATCCCTATGGTATCTGATGAGATTGTTATCGTTGACGATAATATGAAGATTACTACAGATCTTATTATTAATACAGAAGACGATAAAAAGCTTGGTGTAGAGATTAAAGAGTATGTTCAGGCAAGAAAAGATGAAGTCATTGAAGAGGAAGAGGTTCCTTTTGTAATGGTAGAGGAAAAACCTAAATTTATGGGTGGAGATGAAAATACCTTCACAAGATGGGTTGCCGAAAGACTTGTATATCCCGAAATTGCTAAAGAGAATAGCGTACAGGGTCGTGTAATTCTACAGTTCCGTGTAAATACAGATGGTAGTGTTAGCGATGTAAGAGTAGTAAGAGGTGTAGACCCTTCTCTTGACAAAGAGGCCGTTAGAGTTGTATCCTCATCACCTAAATGGACTCCCGGAAGGCAAAGAAATAAAGCAGTACGTGTAGTTTATACATTCCCTGTGATATTCCAGTTAAGATAAGAGCTTTATTAAAAACACTTATAAAGGCTGCTCCGTAAGAAGCAGTCTTTTTTAATTAAATAGATGGAAAAAACAGTATTAGTAGGTGTAGCAGGACCTAACGATGATGAGCTAAAGATTAAAGATAATCTTAGTGAGCTTGAATTTCTTGCAGAGACAGCAGGAGCAACCTCTATGAAAATATTCATACAGAACCTTGATAGGCCCAATCCAAAAACATATATAGGTAGCGGTAAACTAGAAGAGATTAAGAATTATATCACAGAGAATGAGATAAAACTTGTAATATTCGACGATGAACTAACCCCTTCACAGTTAAGAAATATCGAGAGAGAGCTTGAATGCAGAATCCTTGACAGAACTAATCTTATACTTGATATATTTGCACAGAGAGCAAAAACGGCCTATGCAAAAACTCAGGTAGAACTAGCTCAATATCAATATCTATTACCAAGACTTACCCGCATGTGGACACACCTTGAAAGGCAGAGAGGGGGTATAGGAATGAGGGGTCCCGGAGAGAGTCAAATTGAGACAGATAGAAGAATAATTCTTGATAAAATAAGCCGATTAAAAGATCATCTTAAAAAGATTGATCGGCAAATGGCGTCTCAGAGAGGTAATAGAGGATCTTTGGTTAGGATATCTCTTGTTGGATACACAAATGTTGGCAAAAGCACCTTAATGAATCTTTTGGCAAAAAGTGAAGTATTTGCCGAAAATAAGCTATTTGCAACTTTAGATACAACAGTCAGGAAAGTTGTTATAGAAAATGTACCTTTTCTTTTAAGCGATACTGTTGGGTTTATAAGAAAGCTTCCACATCAACTTGTAGAGTCATTTAAAAGTACCTTAGATGAAGTTAGAGAATCTGATATTCTTATGCATGTTGTAGATATTTCTCACCCAAATTTTGAAGAGCATATCTCTGTTGTAAAAGAGACACTTCTTGAGATAGGTGCTAAAGATAAACCTGTTTTTCTTGTTTTTAATAAGATTGATGCATATAACTACACTCCTCAGGATGAGTTTGATTTTGCGCACAAAAAACGTGAAAACTACAGTTTAGATGAGTTAAAAAACACATGGATGAACAAGGAGCACTCTCCTTGCATATTCATCTCCGCCAAAAACAAGACCAATATAGACAAACTTAGAAATGATCTATATAAAATGGTTGCTGAGATACATGCGGGAAGATATCCTTTTGATAATTTTCTTTGGTAACTTAATTGTTTGCCGGATAGTAATTATCTTCTGCTTTTTATGATCTTAACTACCGTCTCAACGGGTATCGGTTCTACGGTTCTTCCGTTGAATCCTGTCACTTTTGTAGCTTTAAAAAGAGAGTTTATAAGCGCCTCTTCTGTTGCCTCTATTGTGGCTAAAAAGAGTGCCGACATTGAGTGATTATGCAACTCTTGCGGTGCGTAAATAGCTGTGCCCTCATCAATTAAATTAGATTTTGCTGTAGACAGTGCTATAACATAGTCTCCACTACCATTAGATGCTATCCCGCCTGTTTTAGCCAATCCTAGCATAGCTCTTTTTGCTACTCTCTCTAAATTTCGGGATGTCACAGGAGCGTCTGTAATTACAACTATCATGCAAGATCCATCGGAGTACGAAGCTATATCCTTTTTAAAATCGAATTTATCCAGCAAAACACCAACTGGTGCTCCTGCTATCTCTAGTACCCCTCCATAATTTGATTGAACAATTACACCAACAGTATACCCTCCTAAAGATGGTGGCAAAACTCTAGATGATGTGCCAATCCCACCTTTATAGCCAAAACAGATAGTTCCTGTACCTGCACCTACACTCCCCTCCTCTACTAAACCATCTTTGGCACTGTTTATGGCATCTAACACATCTTGTGAAGTTACTCGTCTAGCCCTAATATTATTAAGACCTCCGTCATTTGTTTCGCCTACAACGCCATTTACCGACCCTATGGATTCATTCTCCTTAAATGACAAAGTATATGTTATAAGAGCTTCTAATGAGGGAGCTACACTTAAAGTATTTGTAAGAATTATTGGTGTTTCAATATTACCTAGCTCTTTAACTTGTGTGTAACCTGCCAGTTTTCCAAATCCATTACCTATGTAGATTGCTGCGGGTACCTTTTTTCTGAAAATATTTCCGTCGTGAGGTATTATTGCTGTTACACCTGTTCTGATATCATTGCCTTCAATTATTGTTTTATGGCCTACTTTAACCCCATTTACATCTGTTATAGAGTTATTCTTTCCCGGTTTAAATAAACCTATATCTATTCCATAATCTCTCAGTCTTCCTTGTGCTTGTAAGTTATCTGTCATAAAATTTATCGAAAACAGTGTTATGATTGCTATGATACCTTTTTTCATTTGTATAAATTTTCCAAAAAATTAATAATTATTTCGAATGTCTTCTCTCTCTGCTCAATAAATCCACAGTGTCCCGATTTGTCCAAAATTTTTACTGTTGCAGCCTCTATCTGCTGTTCAATTATATTAGCTACTTCAATGGGTATATAGTTATCCTCATTTCCGAATATAAACAGCGATGGCAATGCTATTTTTGTCATAGCTTGAAGATTATCTTCGCGAGACATCATTCCTCTTAAACAAGATGTAATTCCCTCTGGATCGTGTATCTCTGCTATTTCTGTTATCTCTTTTATCTTCTCTTCAAAACGACTTACGTTCTCATTTGCAAACATTTTGGGAATAGATAGTCTGAGAATTGTCTGCAACTTGTTTTGCATAATTAAAGAAATCTCCCTCTCTCTCTCTATTATTTTCTCCTCTTTATCTGGAAAAGGTGTAGAGTGAAGCATAATTAGGGAGTTAAAAAGTGAGGGTTCTCTTTTAATAGCTTCAATTGCTACATAGCCACCCATTGAGTGACCTACTATTGAACAACTCCTAATACTTAACGACTTTAGCAAAGATATTGCTGTATCTGCACAAAAGTGCATTGTATTTATCTCGGCCGAACCGGAAAGACCGTGCCCAGGTATATCCATACACACAACTCTGTAATCGGGAGGAAAAAGCTTAATAAAGTCATCCCAAATATATAGAGTCTCTAGGTATCCATGTAAAAACAAAATACACTTCTCCCCCTTTTTTGTGTCGGATAGATGAACAGGTATTCCGTTACATGTAGAGAAATATTCCATAACATTCCATTTTTTACAAATTTAATAGAATTCAAGGTAATTTTGTATAATTTTGTCTTGCTTAACCAGAGCTTCTATTTTATTGTTTAACAGTTAAAAAAAAATTTATGAAAAAAGTACACAAATTATTGTCTGTACTTGCAGTACTTATAGCTTCATTTTCTATTGTAAGCTGTAACAAAGAGATAGAACCTATTGTTCTTAATGGAACTTGGGATCTGGATACAAATGCTGTAATTGTAAGGATTGTATATAGTCCTGTTGTTGCCGATGAATTTCCAAATTCAATAAAGTTTCTCGCAGAAAATATTCAAAAGATAAGAAGAGAACTTATGAAACCTCAACGAATTGTCTTTAAAGCTCCCAACGTGTCTGAATTCTATTATAACGATGTTCCTCTTCCCGTTACAGGAACATATCTACATGATAATGCATATTTTACTATTCAAAACGCCCTCTTTGCAGGTGGGCTGAACGGAGCATCGGATAACTTACGATTGGAGTTGTATTACGACAGAGATTATTTGATGACAATTTTAAGGCGATTTTTAACAGTTAACGACGACACTCCTGAGACATTCGATAGATTGATTGAGACGTTTCATGGTGTGGGATCGTATAAACGAATAAACTAACAAAATAATAAAATAAAAAGAGGCTAACCAATTACTTTATGGCTAGCCTCTTATTGTTTAAAAAAGAGCTTAGTCTTTTATCTTAGCTTTTAAGAACTCTCTGTTCATCCTTGCTATATGTGTAACCGATATGCTTTTAGGACACTCCATCTCACACGCTCTTGTGTTTGTACATGCACCAAAACCTAGTTCATCCATCTTAGCAACCATAGCTTTAACTCTTCTGGCTGCCTCAATTTTGCCCTGTGGTAAAAGGGCCAAAGAACTTACTCTTGCTGAAACAAACAACATTGCAGAACCATTTTTACAAGTTGCTATACAAGCACCACATCCTACACATGCAGCCGCATCCATACTCTCCTCTGCATCATCTCTTGGAATTGGTATAGCATTTGCGTCGGGCACACCTCCGGTATTCACAGATACATACCCACCTGCCTGAAGTATTTTGTCCAGTGCGTTTCTATCTACAATAAGATCTTTAATTACGGGCATACCTGCAGATCTCCAAGGTTCGATAGTTATGGTTTCACCATTGGTGAATTTTCTCATGTGAAGCTGACAAGTTGTAATTTCATCATCGGGTCCGTGTGCTCTTCCATTTATATAAAGGGAGCACATTCCACAAATTCCCTCTCTGCAATCGTGGTCGAATGCAACCGGTCCATCGCCTTTACACCCTTTATTTACCGCAACAGGGTCTGCTCCTTCACGTATAAGTTGATCGTTTAGGATATCCATCATTTCAAGAAAAGATGTATCAGGAGAGATATCCTTTACTTTGTATGTCCCGAAATATCCTTTATCTTTTGCGTTTTTCTGACGCCAAACTTTTAATGTAAAGTCCATATCTGTTAAATACTTATTCTTTGTAATTTCTTGTAGCTATCTTCACAAACTCATACTCAAGTTTCTCTTTATGAAGCTCGGGCTCCCGGTTGTCTCCTTTGAACTCCCAGCAGCTCACATACATGAAGTTTTCGTCGTCACGTTTAGTCTCTCCATCTTCTGTCTGCATCTCCTCTCTAAAGTGGCCTCCGCATGACTCCATTCTTACCAGTGCGTCTCTTGCCATCAGCTCTCCCATTTCAAGAAAATCTGCAAGTCTTAGCGCCTTTTCCAACTCCTGATTAAGCTCTCCATTTACTCCGGGCACAAACACCTGCTTCCAGAAATCTTCTCTTAGCTGTTTAATCTCTTCAATTGCCTTTTCGAGACCTTTCTCATTTCTGGCCATCCCTACATAGTCCCACATAATATGACCAAGCTTTTTGTGGAAATAATCAACAGGTTGATTTCCTTTTACAGAAAGCAGTTTCTCTATCTTCTCTTTTATATTACTCTCTGCCTCAACAAAAGCCGGATGATTTGTGTCGGTTTTCTTTACCTGTATTTTGCCTGCAAGAAAATCTCCGATTGTATAAGGCAAAATGAAATACCCGTCGGCAAGACCTTGCATAAGTGCAGATGCACCTAATCTATTACCTCCGTGGTCGCTGAAGTTTGCCTCCCCTATTGCAAATAATCCCGGTACTGTTGTCTCTAGGTTATAATCAACCCAAATTCCACCCATTGTATAGTGAATAGCAGGGTAAATCATCATTGGCTCTTCGTAAGGATTTACATCTGTTATCTTCTCATACATCTGGAAAAGATTACCGTATCTCTCCTCAATAACCTTCTTACCAAGTCTTTCAATAGCAGATTTAAAGTCTAAGAATACAGCCAGACCGGTTTCGTTCACTCCAAAACCAGCATCGCATCTCTCCTTTGCTGCTCTCGATGCCACATCTCTTGGTACCAGGTTTCCAAATGCTGGATACCTTCTCTCGAGATAATAGTCTCTATCATCTTCCGGAATCTGTGATGCTTTTATCTTCTTCTCTCTTAGCTTCTCTACGTCTTCTTTCTTTTTAGGTACCCAAATTCTTCCGTCATTTCTTAACGACTCACTCATAAGAGTTAGTTTTGATTGCTGCTCTCCATGCACCGGAATACATGTTGGGTGTATCTGTGCAAAAGATGGATTCCCAAAAATTGCACCCTTCTTATAACACTGCCATGCCGATGAGCCATTACTGTTCATTGCATTTGTAGATAGGAAAAACACATTTCCGTATCCCCCGGTGGCTATCACAACAGCGTGAGCGCCATAACGCTCTATCTCTCCGGTAACTAGATTTCTAACAATTATCCCCTTCGCCTCTCCATCTATCAAAACCAAATCAAGCATCTCCCTTCTGTTATAAGACTTAACATTTCCCAGATGTATCTGCCTGTTAAGAGCAGCATAGGCACCAAGAAGAAGCTGTTGACCGGTTTGGCCTCTGGCATAGAAGGTTCTGCTTACTTGCGACCCCCCAAAAGATCTGTTATCTAATAGTCCGCCATACTCTCTCGCAAAAGGAACTCCTTGAGCAACACATTGATCAATAATCAGATTACTAACTTCGGCAAGTCTATACACATTTCCCTCTCTGCTTCTGTAGTCACCACCTTTTATGGTGTCATAGAAAAGTCTGTAAACCGAATCGTTATCGTTTGGATAGTTTTTAGCAGCATTAATTCCGCCCTGAGCAGCAATAGAGTGCGCCCTTCTAGGGGAGTCGCTGATGCAAAATACCTTTACATTGTAGCCTAACTCACCTAAAGCAGCAGCAGCTGATGCTCCTCCCAAGCCGGTTCCAACAACAATTACCTCAAGCTTTCTTTTATTAGCCGGGCTTACCACTCGAATCTGAGCCTTATGCCTTGTCCACTTTTCTGACAATGGCCCCTCAGGAATCTTAGAATTAAGTTTTTCGGACATTTTTTATACCTATTTTAAAGTCCGCAAAATTACATATTTAAAGTAAGATTCGCAATTATATCTGGGCGTTTACCATTTTTTGTATCTTTACGCTTGTGTACAATAAGATTAATACAATGACCAGGAAAATTTCAACTCTTTTGGCTACTGCACTTTTATCTTTTTCTCTTTCGGCGCAAGTTAGCATAATACCTAAACCTCAAAAATTAAGCGTAGGGGAGGGGAGCTTTGTTATTGATAACAATACAACACTCTATTCTAACGAGAAGAGTTCGTCAAATGTTTTGTACCTCTCTCAAATATTAAAAAAAGCTACGGGATACTCTTTGCCTTATCAAAAGAACAAACCAAAATCTAACTACATCTCTTTTGAAATAGTTAAAGAGTCGCAAATTCCTGAAGAGGGATATCTCTTGGATATTGATTTGAACGGAGTGTCCATAAAAGCGTCGCACGAAGCCGGTATTTTTTATGGAATTCAAACTATTCTACAGATGCTTCCACCCTCTGTTTACTCTGGAAGAGTAAGTGGTAATGAAAAGTGGGAACTAAAATCGATTACAATTGAAGACAGCCCAAGATTCGGTTACAGGGGTATGATGCTAGACGTTTCAAGAACCTTCTTCGATGCCGAAACAGTTAAGAAATACATCGACTGGATGTCTCATCATAAAATTAACAAATTTCACTGGCACCTTACAGATGATAACGGATGGAGGATTGAAATTAAAAAGTATCCAAAATTGACCTCTTTGGGAGCATGGCGGGGACCGGGAGAGGTTTTAAGTGCTGCCTTCGGTTCGGGCAATCAAAGATATGGAGGTTTTTATACCCAGGAGCAGATTAAGGAGATAGTTAATTATGCAGCCCAAAGACATATCGAGATAATTCCCGAGATAGACCTTCCAGGGCACAGTAGGGCAGTAATTGCCTCATATCCACATATCGGATGCGATGGCAAAGATGGAGGATTAAGTGTGCAAGGAGAGAAAAACAATGTTTGGTGTATAGGTAAAGAGGCAAATTTTAAGGTTCTGGAAGATATAATAAAAGAGCTTGTTGTGCTGTTCCCATCGCAAAATATTCATATTGGAGGAGATGAGGTTAACTACGATGCCTGGACAAATTGTGCACATTGCAACTCTCTTATGAAGAGAGAGGGGATGGAAAAACCCGAACAGCTTCTTAATTATTTTGTTAGAAGGATGGAGAAGATAATAGAGAGGCAGGGAAAACATATGTCTGGTTGGGATGAGATTTTAGATGGGGGTGATCTTAATAAAAATACAAGAGTTTATGCATGGAGAAGTGTTGCTAAAGGCATTGAGTCGGTAAAAAAAAGACAACCAACCATAATGATGCCGGGAGAGTTTTGCTACTTCGATATGAAACAGTCTCCTGCTGAGAGGGGCCATAATTGGGCCGGCATTGTTACTTTGGAAAAGGCCTACTCGTTAGATCCAATAGGTACAGCAAATCTCAACCCACAGGAAGCCAATCTTATAGTTGGAGTGCAAGCTGCTCTCTGGACAGAGCTTTTGGGTTGGCCTCCACGTTTTATGGAGTATCAAACCTATCCAAGACTGGCAGCCATTGCAGAGGTAGGGTGGACAAACGTTGAGAACAAAAGTTGGGAATGTTTTTACAACAGAGTTGTTTCTCTCCACTTTGAAAGGATGTACCATATGGGAATAGCTTTTAGGGTTCCTCCTCCCGATGTAGATTACCAAGACGGCGCTGTAAAAGCTACTCTTCCTTACCCTTGGGCAGTTGTTAGGTATACAACAGACGAGAGTGAACCCACAATATACTCTCCTGTTTATAAAGGCGAGATAATCACAGATAAACCTCAGCAATTCAGATTTGCTACATTCTATAAAGATGAGTTAAAAAGTGTAACCACAGCACCTAAAAATGCACCTTACACATTCCTCACTCCAAAAACAACAATAGAGACCTCTATAGAAGAGAATAAAAAATTCCCATTAAGCAACCTTACCGATTATAAATTCTCTACCTACTTCAGAAGTGCAGGTAAAATTAAATCGGGGGATTACATTACATATATATTCGATGAGCCGGTTAAAGCTTATAGAATTACCATAGAGACAGGTATTCCCGATATATCTTTCTATGGAGTAACAGACGGATATGCAGAGTACAGCTACGATGGTATAAACTATATTAGAGCCGAGGATTTTTATAGAGGCAAAACTGTTATATATCCTAAAAATAGTGTTAAAAGTGTAAGGATTATTGCTACTGAACCTAATGATGGACACATTCTCTCGTTGCAAGATTTAAAAATTGAATAGATGAATATTTGGTATGGGATAATATGGGGTCTTTTTGAGCTCTTTCCCGGAACTTTGCTTCATATCATAAAAGATTCGATTGCCGGTGCAGTTCTTTTTCCGGTAGGGATATTGTGTATGTGGGGTGCGTATAAAAAGAGTGGTGTTTGGTGGCACATTCCGGCAACAGCCCTTATAGCTGCCGTGATTAAAATACCCTCTTTTGCCCTATCTTCACGTATAGATTTCACTCAAACCCTTTACCCTTTTACCGCAATTATTATTGAGGGTTTAATATCTATCCTGCCCATTATATACCTAACCAACGAACAGAATAAGAAGCACAAAGGCAGCATTGTCAAGCCAATTATTGGCTTCTTTGCTGCCATCTCTTTATATAAAATTATCTTTTATCTATTCAAATCAACAATAAGATGGGGCGGTTTAAAGCCACTTGTTACAGACGTTGATATACCAAAAGAGCTTATCATTCTTTTTACAGATTCAATGATAAGCTCGGCAATTATTGGTATTGTCCTTACCTCTTCTGAGATTTGGAAGCTACTCTCTAAAGAGCGGTGAGAGATCGGTAAGAGCCGGTAAGAGCTTCATCGGCATCGGTATAGTATCGTAAAAGTTCATTTAATTTAAGCCCCTCTCTTCTCCATCTCTCAATAGGTTCTCTGAACAGACTCTCGATATAGTTCTCCGTTGATGATAGCTCCTGCATGTATCCACTCTTTTTACTATTGAAAATTAGATTAAAATTCATGTACTTCTGACCATTGCCTCTCTTTATTGAGAAGGTTTTATACTTTAGTTCCAATGCTTTATCGCACGCAAGAGCATTATTGCCAGAGGCCGATTTAATCATAGATGATGGTTGATTTTCACCGGCTTTAACCCATAGCGGCATTGCAACACCTGCAGGAGGATACCCCAGAATGGTCCACATTATTGTCATCTCAGGATTTTCTCCGCTCTTAACCCCTTGAATTGCAACAGATGCCGTTGAAGATTTTCTTGGAATATAATCTTGGTCGACAACCCAACCCGAATTTTTTTCAGGAGAGTCCTGAGGAGCAGTAAGGTCGTGCCTCATTAGCGAGTGGTAAAATGATCTTGAAAGTTTATTAAAAATCCACTGCGGTGTTATACCTCTCTCCGGAGCATAACGTGCTGTAATCTCAGATGCTGTTTGGTGTCTGATGTAGCCCATTCCTTCATTAAAGCGGCCGGTATATGAGAAATTTGTATAAATCAGATATCCTTGAGGTGCAATTTTTGGATCATTTGCATCTAGTTTAACAAACTTTGTGTTGTTTGTTTCGTAGTAAGCTGCTCCACCAAAAGCATCTATCACACCAAAATTTGCCTCTACCCTCATGGGTCTTGGAAGGTTGTTAAGAAAGTTCTCAAAATCTTCCAGTGTTTTACAAACCCCCAAAGCTTTAAACATTAAAGCACCCTCTTGGTCCATCTCTTTTACATCGTCGTCTTTAAGGTTGTAAGATGCTGTGTTCATTATAGAAAAACCTGCATCATTCGTTCCTATCCACACTACTCCCCCTTTGTCGGGACTATTAACCAACCCTATAAAGTTGTACCTCTCCCCTTTAAAAAACTCAACTCTATTATTATCCTCTCCTGTATCTCTGTGTTTCCATAGTACCGGCCTGCCATCTGCCGTAACCTTTCCGGTAAATATTGCAGAAGTACACGCATAAGATTCTGTATAAGAGAAAATTAATAATGTAATAATAAAGAAGAAAAAAATTGTATTTCTCATATTTCTTAGATTTATTTATCAAAAAGTGTAAATTTTCCATCAAACTCTTTAGTAACACCCAAATGTTTGTAAGCCAATTCTGTAACCTCTCTACCTCTAGGTGTTCTTTGTATGAATCCCTCTTTTATGAGAAAAGGTTCGTAAACCTCCTCTATGGTTCCCGTATCTTCACTTACAGCTGTTGCTATAGTAGCTACACCTACAGGTCCGCCTTTAAATTTGTGAATGATTGTAGATAGTATCTTATTATCCATAGAGTCTAAACCTCGTTTGTCTATGTTTAGAGCATCAAGGGCAAAAAGAGTAATACTATTGTCAATAACACCATCTCCCTTAACCTGAGCAAAATCTCTTACTCTTCTAAGAAGAGAGTTTGCAATCCTGGGCGTCCCTCTGCTTCTTCTGGCAATCTCCAGTGCAGCACTATCTTCAATTGGTATATTCAGAATAGATGCGCTCCTTTTAATAATACCAAGTAAAGTTTGAGCATCGTAGTACTCCAGATGAGATTGTATGCCAAATCTTGCTCTTAAGGGAGATGTTAACAACCCGCTTCTGGTTGTGGCGCCTACAAGAGTGAATGGATTAAGTGTGATTTGTACCGATCTTGCACCGGGACCCTTATCTATCATAATATCTATAGTAAAGTCCTCCATTGCACTATAAAGATACTCCTCTACAATAGGAGAGAGTCTGTGTATCTCATCAATAAACAGAACATCTCCCTTTTCCAGGCCTGTTAGTAACCCTGCAAGATCTCCCGGCTTATCCAGAACCGGACCGGAGGTAATTTTCAAATCTACACCCAACTCATTTGCTATAATATGCGCAAGTGTAGTTTTTCCAAGACCGGGAGGGCCATGAAGAAGGACATGGTCAAGAGCTTCTCCTCTCATTATAGCAGCTTTGACAAAAATCTTAAGATTATCAATTATCTTATCCTGACCCGAGAATTGATCAAAATCTCTTGGCCTGATCTGCCCTTCAAAATCTTTATCCTTATTATTTTTTTCGTATCTTGGATCGAAGCTGGCCATATGAAATCAACAATTATTAATATTACAAATATATTCTATTTTTATATATATATTTTTGTTTTGATGATAGGATGTTGATATGTTGATAAGTAAATATATTAACATAAAAATGGAGTTTTCAACAAAATATAATCAATTTGCTAACAACTAAATTTACCTGTAATAATAAGCAATACAAATATATATGATAAATAATAGAGGCTTTTTCAACACATGTTAATAATATCACACCGATTGATTTAAACAAAGTAGTGGTGTTGATAAAAGTTAGATATCTTTAGCATAAAATGGGGTTAAAAAATTTGGATATATCCGCAGTGTTTATATATATTAAAATATTGAATTTTTAAAAAAATATTTATCAATAATTATCAACACTGAATAGTTAATAAACTATATTTGCACCCTCGAAATGGGTAATACGGTTTCTGAACATAAATTTCTAAGGCAAGAGCCTGCCAGACAATTAGTTTCATGGTGTAAACAGGGAGTAGAAAAGAGAGTTCTTATAGAGGGTCTCTACTCCTCTGCAAAAGCATTTGCCATATCTGCCTCTGCCGAAAGCGGTATCCACATAGTAATGCTCAACAATAGAGAAGATGCTGTTAATTGTACAGGAGATCTCTATAAGCTTTTAGATAAAGAGAGAGTCTTTTTTTTTCCTTCATCAAAAAACCATTCACTGAAGAGTGTTAGAAGAGACTCGTCTCATCTTGTTCAGAGGACAGCTGCCATAGATGCCGTAAAGTGCTTTAATGAAAGATGTTTTAAACACCAAAGTATCATCTTGGTTGCCTACCCTCACTCAGTATCAGAACTTGTTCTTAATGAGAAGAGTATAAAGTCGTCAATCCTTAGGATATCTAAGGGAGATATGTTATCACACGATTTTATAAGAGAGACCTTGGCAGAGTACTCTTTTGAGAGGGTAGATTTTGTTACCGAACCCGGCCAGTATGCTTTAAGGGGAGGATTGATAGATCTTTTTTCATTTTCAGACAACAAGCCCTGGAGATTAGATTTTTTTGGTGACACAGTCGAGAAGATAAAATCTTTTGATATAGACACTCAACGCTCTCTTGATGAGCTTGAAAATATTGAAATATATCCCGACATTCACGAGGGGAACAGAGCAGAAAATTTGGAGAGTATTTTTAGCTTTTGTGAGAACCCAACATTGTGGATTACAGATAAAGACTACTTCGAAGAGCAGGTGAGGCTCATAGAGCAACACAATCCGGATACAAATCCAATACTTACATCGGATGGTTTAGCCAAGGCGATCGACAGTTGCCGATCTATATTATTTGCCCCGGTCTCATCAATAGAAAGAGAAACTGCGAGGATAACCTTTAACACGCTTCCTCAGCCAACATTCAATAAAAACTTTGAACTGCTGGCAAGAGATATATCGGAAAAGGTTATAAACGGGTACGATGTATCTATACTCAGCGATAACCCTAATCAGATTGAGAGGATTAAATCGGTATTTGCATCTATTGATGGGGTTGAGAATGTAGTATTCCAATCCGAGCCGTTTGCTCTTCATGAGGGGTTTGTAGATCACAATGCAAAAATCTGTCTCTACACAGATCACCAAATATTTGAAAGACACCATAGAGTTAAGCCTCAAAGAACAGTTGAGAAGAGCGAAAGATTAACCATTAACGAACTCAACTCTTTTGAAATAGGCGACTATATAGTTCATATAGACCATGGGGTGGGTCAGTTTGGAGGATTGGTTAAAACCACAGTAGGAGGGAAGCAGCAGGAGGCGGTAAAGCTTATATACAGAGATGGCGATGTAATATTTGTATCTATACATGGTCTCCACCGTATCTCCCGATACAAATCTAAGGACTCACAACCTCCAAAAGTATATAAGCTAGGATCGGGAGCTTGGCAGAAACTGAAGACACAAACAAAGTCTAAGGTAAAAGATATTGCTAAAGACCTAATAAATCTCTATTCAAAAAGACTTGAATCTAAAGGATTTGCTTTCACCCCTGATACATACCTTCAACAGGAGTTGGAGGCCTCTTTTATATATGAAGATACGCCGGATCAGGTAAAAGCTACAACCTCCATAAAGGAAGATATGGAGCGGGATTATCCAATGGACAGATTGGTATGCGGCGATGTTGGGTTCGGAAAAACAGAATTGGCTATTAGAGCAGCATTTAAGGCGGTTACAGACAGTAAGCAGGTAGCGGTACTGGTTCCCACAACAATACTGGCTCTGCAGCATTTTAAAACATTCACCGGAAGACTTAAAGACTTTCCCTGCAATATCTCATACATAAGCCGTTTAAAGAGCGCCAAGGAGATAAAGGAGATATCACAACAGCTGGAAAAGGGATCGATTGATATAATTATAGGCACTCATCGGCTTTTAAATAAAGAGATAGTATTCAAAGATTTGGGACTGCTTATTATAGACGAAGAGCAGAAATTCGGAGTTGCAGCAAAGGAGAGACTCAGGCAATTAAAAATGAATGTAGATACTCTCACCCTTACAGCAACACCAATCCCGAGAACCCTTCAATTTTCTCTGCTGGGAGCAAGAGACCTTTCTATAATAAATACACCACCTCCAAACAGACTCCCTATTCAGACAGAGGTGATAGATTTTAATGAAGAGATTATAAAAGATGCAATTAACTACGAGACCGAGAGAGGGGGGCAGGTTTTCTTTATCCATAATAGAGTAGAAGATATCAAAGCCGTAGAGGATATTGTAAGAAGATTGTGCCCAAATGTTAAAACCTGTGTAGGGCACGGTCAAATGGATCCCGCTACTTTAGAGAAGACAGTGCTCGATTTTATGATGGGAGACTACGATGTTATGATCAGCACCACAATAGTTGAAAACGGGATTGATATTCCAAATGCAAATACAATTATCATTAACCAGGCACAGAACTTTGGACTCAGCGATTTGCATCAGCTAAGGGGCAGGGTAGGGCGCTCTAACATAAAAGCATTTTGCTATCTTATTGTTCCATCTATGCTCTCTCTCACAGATGAGGCAAGAAGAAGAATTAGAGCCATAGAGACATTCTCTGAGTTGGGAAGCGGGTTCAATATAGCAATGCAAGACTTGGATATCAGAGGTGCCGGAAACCTTCTTGGTGCCGAGCAGAGCGGATTTGTGGCAGATATGGGATTTGAAACATACCAAAAAATTCTGGCCGAAGCATTTGCCGAGATAAGGGAGGAGCAGATGAGCGACTCTGTATACAGCGATGCTCCCTATATTACCGATTGCACTATTGATACAGATCTGGAGATACTCATTCCAGACAGCTATGTATCATTAACCGCAGAGAAGATAAGATTGTATAAAGAGCTCGATGCTTTGAAAAATCCCGAAGAGCTTACAACATTCATAGAGAGCATGGAAGACCGCTTTGGAACAATGCCCCAAGAGGCAATACAGCTCACATATATAGTTAGATTAAGATGGTTGGCGATAGAGTTGGGCTTTGAAAAGATTATACTTAAAAACGGTATTATGTTGGCATATTTTGTCAGCAATCAGATGTCGGGCTACTACAGCTCAAAGAAATTTTCAGCAATACTCTCATATATTCAGAGTAAACAGAGACTATTCAGAATAAAGGAGCAGAAAGAGAAGCTATACATAACCGTAGATAAAGTAACAAGCGTTGAACAGGCATATAACATATTTTTGGATATGAAGCTGTAATTTTTACCTTTGCAATCCGTGACAAATTTAATTGTAGATATAGGCAACACTTCTGTAAAACTTTCTGTTGCCAGGGGGAGTACTCTTGATGAAATAGTAAGGTATTCGGGCGATGATATTTACCAATTCATCTCCGATAATGCTATTATGTGCTCTCCGGAGGTGATTGCAATCTCCTCTGTAAGAAAATTTCCTCGGGACTTTTTTTCTCCGCTGGAGAAGCATTGTAAAAGAGTTATTGTAATAGACAGCAACACCAGGTTTCCAATTAAGAATAGTTACAAAAGTAAAAACACGCTTGGGGCAGACAGGATACTGGCAGCAGTTGCGGCAGCTCACCTTTTTCCGGGAAAGGATATAATGATTTTCGATTTTGGAACAGCTCTTACTATAGACTTTATATCCAGCGGCGGTGAGTTTACCGGAGGAAATATATCGCTTGGGTTAAGAAGCAGATTCAGAGCACTTAAAGACTATACACACCTCCTTCCACTTTTGGATAATCCACGGGAGATTGCGGAGATTGGAACAACCACAGAGGAGGCAATTGGTGCAGGTGTTGTTTTAGGTCTGATTTTTGAAGTTGAAGGCTATATAAAGAAGTATCCCAACCATATTTACCTATTTACGGGAGGTGATGCGATTTATTTTGCAGAAAAATTGAAAAATTCGATATTTGTAGTTTACAATTTAGTATTGATGGGTTTGGCCCGTGTAGCAGAAGATTATGCAAAACCGGAATAGAAAAAAATTTGTGGCCATAGTTGCCACCCTGTTTCTTACAGGCTCTCTTGCCTTTGGTCAGAATACAGATGCATTGGGAACATTCACCCCTTACTCTGTGTTTGGAGTAGGAGATCTTAACCGGACCGGTACTGCATTCAACAAAGCAATGGGGGGAATAGGGGTTGGACTGAGAGACAACCGCCTTATTAATTTCATAAATCCGGCAGCACTCACAGAGAGAGACACTCTTGCGTTTATGCTCGATTTTGGATTAGACCAAAAGAACATTTACAGTAAGAGTAACGGAGCATCATCGGCATACAATGTATTTAATATGCACCATATGGTAATGACCTTTCCTCTATATAAAAAATCGGCTTTTGCAATCGGGGTGGTTCCATTCAGCAGCGTGGGCTATAAATTTGAAGAGAAGGAGAAAGATCCCGTAATTATAGATGAAGTTGGAGACATCAGCTATCAAAGATACGGTACAGGAGGTGTAAATAAATCGTTTTTAAGTGCTTCGTTTATGATTGGAAAGAACCTCTCATTGGGAGCCGAGGGAATCTACTACTTTGGAACAATAGACAGAAAGTCCGATGTTATATTTAACACGAACACCAGCTACAGGTTCATTAATACCGGAATGGACTATGTTGTGAGTTCATTTTCGGGTAAGTTTGGCGCTCAGTACAAAAAAGAGCTTAACAAGGAGTACTCTGTTACTGCAGGAGCAACGTGGCTGATTGGATCTAAGCTCTCGGGAGATCTTACTCGCTACGCTTACGCAACAAGTATTAGCGGTAATAGAGATACTATTTTGCATCAAGTTGCAGACGGAACCTCAATGGAGATACCTTCGGAGTTTGCAGTGGGATTCTCTGTAAGAAAAAGAGATAAGTGGCTTATTGGTGCAGACTACACAAGACAAGATTGGAGTGGGGTAAAATTTGGAGCAACTACCGGTATAAGTTTTCAACCGGCAGTGACCAACTCATTCAAAGCCGGCTTTGAATATATACCTAACAGATACGATATTAGATACTATTCAAAAAGAGTAACATACAGAGGAGGGCTCTATTATGAGAACACATACATGAAAGTTGCAGGAAAGCAGATAGATGCCATGGGAATTACGCTTGGAGCAACGCTTCCTGTTCTTAGGTTCTATAACGGACTGGGTTTGTCGGTAGATATGGGTCAGAGAGGTTCTCTGCAAAACAACCTTGTGAGGGAGAGATATATTATGTTTAACATAAGCATATCGCTGTACGACATTTGGTTTGTTAAATACAGATACAATTAAATTTAAGTAATTATATAATTAACGTTATGAAAACAGTGCGCATATTATTTTCAATCACACTCTTCTCCTTCATAGCTCTCTCGGGATACTCCCAGGGACTTGCAAGCGCCAGTCCTGAGTGTCAGAGAAGTGTATCATTCTATAATGATTATATGAAGCAGGGGAATTATGCCGAGGCTGCGCCGCTATGGAGAGATGCATTCAAATATTGCCCTCCGGGAATTAGACAAGGGATCTATGTAGACGGCCAGAAGATATTCAAGTATTTTATAGAAAAAAACAAAACGAATCCTAATGTTAAAAATGCACTCATAGACTCACTATTTATGATGTTCGACCTTAGAGTGCAGCACTTCCCTACACATGCCGCATCTGCTGCTACTTTCAAGGTATACGATGTTTTGGAATACATGGGAGACAATGACGAGAAGGTAATGGAGGCAGTTAACAACGCAATTGAGGTATCAGGATTGGCAGTTGAGCCGGGAATTCTTGTGATTGCCATGGATAGAACTACAAAAATGTTCGCAAAAGAGAAGCTCGATGCAGAAAAAGTTCTTGAAACATACTCAAAACTTACTCCAATTATCGATGGTCTGATAGCTGCAAAGAAACCCGATGCAGAGCAGGCAAAAAAAGATATAGATAATCTTTTTGCCGTTAGCGGAGTAGCAAGCTGCAAAAACATTGTAGACCTTTTCACTCCAAGATTTAATGCGAATCCAACGGATAAGGCCCTTATATCTACAATAGTTAAATTACTCAGCGACGGAGAGTGTACCAGCGAAGAGCTATTCCTTAAGTCAGTTCAGGCCCTTCACTCTTTGGAACCATCTTTCCAATCGGCTTACTATCTATACAAGCTTCACGCGGCAAATAACGACCATGCAAATGCTATTAAATTGCTTCTAGAGGCAATTGAGAGCGATCAATCTACAGACGAGCAGGATGCAAGTATGTTGATAGAGCTCTCAAACTACTACATGCAGAAGATGGAGAATATTCTTAAAGCTGCCGAGTATGCAAGATTGGCCATGCAAAAGAGCTCAGCAGTCTCGGGAAGAGCAAACCTCATTATCGGGCTTGTTTGGGGTTCACTCAGATGCACGGGAAATGATGTTGAAACCAGAGCAAAATATTGGGTTGCAGTTGACTATCTCATAAGAGCAAGAAATGCCGACCCTTCACTTGCAGAGGAGGCAAACAGATATATATCTTCGTACAGTCAGTATTTTCCAGCTCAGGAAGAGGCCTTTATGTACGATATAATTGATGGTGCCTCTTATACTGTAAGTTGTGGAGGAATGAGGGAGAGCACTACTGTAAGAACCAGAAAATAAAGCTTATGAAAATTGCCGGACAAAAGGTAATTCAAAATATGGTAGCAGTCACATTTGTGATTGCTACTATTCTTTTGTCATGCAAAGAGGATATTCCAAGATCGGACATGCAGGCAATGGAGGGTATGCCCACTCAGAAAATTGAAAACATGAGAGTTGTTCAATTTTCAAAAGGTATTGCCTCCTTTATTGTTGAGGCCCCTTTAATGGAGAGATATACAGAGGTAGAGATTCCCTACGATGTGTTTCCTCAAGGAGTAAAAATGAGAGGGTTCACCCCCGAGGGTGTATTGGAGACACTGATTGTAGCCGATTATGCCAAACACGTTATAAAAGAGGCAGAGGAGATTTGGGAGGCCCACGGAAATGTAGTAATTAACAACTATATAAAAGGGGAGAAGATGGAGACAGATACTCTCTATTGGAATAAACTCAACAAAAGAATCTACACACATACCTGGGTAAAGCTTACTACACCAGATCTTTTTATGCAGGGTTATGGAATGGAGTCAGACGAGATGGCCAGGAATGCGGTAATAAAACAGCCGTTCGACAGTTATGCAATAGTGAATAGAGACTCAACTGAGATTGCCTACGTAGATACCGTTAACTTTATTGGACCCATAATAAAAAGGGTTAGATAGTTATGTTATATATAATTATTGCCATACTTTCAATAATACTAAGCTCCCTCATGTATGCCTTGGGTGGGTCGTTGAAAAATTTTAGCAGACTAAAGTTTGAAGTAGAGAAGAGACAGGAGAGGCGGTTCGCAATTATTTTAGAGGAGCTTCTTCTTAAGGAGCGTGAGCTCCAGTTTTCATTGAAAACAGCATCGGATCTCTTTTTGGTGTTATTTGGTGCCTCTCTATTTTTGGCCTTAAAGGAGAACCTTTTAACAGCAATGTTGGTTGCATTACCATCTGCTTTAATTCTTGCAAAGATACTCCCTATTATTGCTTCAAATACAAATGCCGATTTTATACTGGAAAATTTCATATATCTGGCCAAGGGGGCGTTTATTGTCTTCTCACCTTTTGCAGGGAAAACAGTTGAGCAATCAAAAGAAGAGAGTGAGGAGTCTATAGAGATGGAGATCATTCAAAATGCGCTCGACTTCTCCGAAGTTAAGGTGAGGGAGTGTATGATTCCCAGAACAGAGATATGTGCAATTGAACAAAACTCATCTAAAGAGGAGCTGCTCAATCGTTTTATGGAGTCGAAATACTCAAGATTGATTGTTTTTAATGGTAGCATAGATAAGATAACAGGTTATGTGCACTCAAAAGATCTATTTTCTGGAAATAGGGATATTGGAGAGATAATAAGGGCAATAGATTTTGTTCCTGAAGATATGGGTGCGAGGGAACTACTGGCGAGTCTTATTAAAAACAAGAGATCCCTTGCTGTTGTGAATGATGAATATGGGGGAACAGCAGGAATTGTATCTCTTGAAGATCTTATAGAAGAGATTTTCGGAGAAATTTCTGATGAGCTTGATAAAGAAGATCTTATAGAAAAGAAGCTATCAGATACCGAGTTTATCTTTTCTGCCAGATTGGAGATAAAGTACCTCAATAGAGAGTACAGCCTGGAATTACCCGACAATGAAGACTATGAGACCTTAGGTGGATTAATAACCTGGTTCAATGAAAACATTCCGGCAGAGGGAGAGATTTTAACCTATCGCAACTTTGAGTTCACAATTCTAAAAACCAGCTCAAACAGGCTTGAAACAGTAGCATTGAGAATTGTTGAGCAATAGTAAAATCATAAATAAAAAATTACTATCTTCGCGCCTTACAAGAAAATAAACAAATTAAAATAACAATCAAATGGCAGTTCTCGAGAAGATCCGCGTAAAAATGGGTGTCTTTATCACAGTTATCATTGGTATAGCACTTGTTTCATTTATAGTAGACGCAGACACATTACAATCGGCCGTATCTGTATTCTCATCGAAATACGATGTTGGTGAGATGAATGGTAAGGCAATCTCTTATCAAGATTTTCAAAAAAGGGTTGATTACTTTACCCGTGTTAACCAATTGATAACCGGAACATCTGCTCTGGACGAAAAGGGCTCAGAGATGATCAATCAGAGTGCGTGGCAAGATTTGCTAAGCGATAACGTACTCATTCCGGCCATAAAAGATGCCGGGTTTGTAGTAGGGGAGGAGGAGCTCTTCGACCTCAGTCAAGGGTCAAACATATCACAGGTTCTTCTTCGCGAGCAGGCGTTTGTTGGGGCCGATGGTATGTTCGACAGAAACCTGTTGGTTCAGTTTATCAGAGCCATACCACAGGACAACACAGGCAACCTCTCTACATATTGGAATTATCTTGAAAAGAACATGATAGTAGACCAGATGGTTGGTAAATATGTTACCCTTCTTGCAAAAAGTAATATACAGAACCCGGTTCAATTAAGAAGAGCAATTGAGGAGAACAACGTAACGTCTGATGTCTCTTTTGTTATTCAGCCGTATGGTTTTGCCGAAGACACAACCATTAAAGTTTCCAGACAAGAGGTTAGAGAATACTATAACAAGCACAAACATAGCTTTGAGCAAGCTGCAAGCCGTGACATAGAGTATGTGGTTTTTGAAGTGGTACCTTCTCTTGAGGATATCAAAGCTGCCGAAGATGAGATTGAAAGACTTATAGATGAGTTCTCAACCACATCTAACCTAAGGGGATTTCTTATGAAAAACTCCGATAAACCGCTAGACACATATTTCTATAAAAAAGGGGAGTTGGCATCAAAATCGGCTGCTTTGGATAGTTTTGCATTTAGTGCAAAACTTGGAGATGTACTTCAACCATACAAAGAGGGAGATGTTTTTCGTGCAGCAAGGATAAACTCAATCAAGCAGATGCCCGACTCTGTTTTTGTACAGCATATTCTTCTTCCTAACTCAGATAAAGCTGCAGCAAAGAAGAGCGCAGACAGTCTTATAAATGTTCTTAGTAAAGGTGGTGACTTCTCCAACCTTGCATCTATCCACTCTTTGGACAAAAATCCTAATGTAGTGCCCGGAGAGCTTGGCTGGATGACTCAGGCAGCCACTATTCCGGGATTTGACACATGCTTTGTAGCCCCTGTTGGAAAGCCGTTTACTCTGGAGACCACTTACGGTTTACACATTATAAACGTTAAAGAGAGAACCAAACCTGTAACAAAGATTCAGCTTGCTGTTCTTGAGAAGGCCGCAATAGCAGGAAGAGAGACTTTCCAGAACTACTACTCAAAAGCAAACGACATCGCCTCTAAATCGGAGGGGAAAGTAGATAAATTCAACCAAATATTAAAGGAGAGCAATCTATATGCAATGCCTGCTTACAATATTGCAGAGGGTGCTCGTAATATTGGCAGCTATTCAAACGCAAGAGAGATTACAAGATGGGCATATCGGGCAAAAGTTGGCGACGTATCGCAGATTATATCAATTGATAACAAGTACTTTTTTGTGGTGACCCTCACCAAAGTAAGAGAGGCCGGAATTCCATCTATGGAGTCTATAGAGAAAGAGCTCGCCTCTGTAATCAGGAGAGAGAAGGCCAACTTAAAGATGTTGGAAGATGTTAAAGCAAGAGTTGCCGGCCTTAGCTCACTTGAAGAGATGGCAGATAAACTTGGAACCACAATAAGCAAGCAAACCGGAGTATCTTTTGGTGCCCCGGGTTCACAAACATTCGATCCTAAGTTTATAGGGGCTGTTGCCGGTGCTCAGGAGGGTATTGTAACCGGTCCTACTGCAGGAAACGTGGGTGTTTATATCTTTAGAGTAGATTCAAGAGAGACAGGAGCCTTCTTTACCGAAGATGATGCCAAAGCAAGATCTAACCAGGCATTTGCTTTTCAAGTACAGATGATACCATCTATTCTGGAGAAGAGAGCAGGTGTAAAAGATAACAGAGCTAAATTCTTTTAGCAGATAACCATTTAAAAAAGAGGCTGCCTTAAATATCGGGCAGCCTCTTTTTTTATATATGTATATTAATGAATGCTAAAGAGAAGTTTAGACATTAAATCTAAAATGCATTATATCTCCATCTTGAACAATATACTCCTTCCCCTCTACAGCCATTTTTCCGGCATCTTTACAAGCAGATTCGCTTCCGTATTTTACATAGTCGTCATATTTTATAACCTCGGCACGAATAAAACCCTTTTCAAAATCGGTATGAATAATCCCTGCCGCTTGAGGCGCTTTAATCCCTCTTACAAAGGTCCAGGCACGAACCTCCTGCACTCCTGCCGTAAAGTATGTCTCTAAATTTAAAAGAGCGTAGGCAGCACGAATAAGACGGGAAACACCCGAGGAGTCCAGACCTAACTCAGAGAGAAACATCTCCCTCTCTTCATAACTCTCCAGCTCGGCAATCTCAGACTCAATTTTTGCTGCCACAACAAGTAGTTGAGCATCTTCATCTTTAATTGCCTCCTTTACCATCTCTACATATTTATTACCCTCTTTTGCAGAAGACTCATCTACATTACAAACATACAATACCGGCTTATTGGTGAGCAGAAAGAGCTCTTTTGCCATCTTTGCATCCTCTGCATTATCGAAATAGACAGTTCTTGCCGACTTTCCTTGAACTAGAGCATCTTTAAGTTTCACCAGAATCTCATACATCCTCTTGGCATTTTTGTCTCCTCCTGTTTGCGCCTGTTTATAAACCTTTGATATTCTACTCTCTACTGTCTCCAGATCTTTTATCTGTAGTTCTGTGTCAATGATCTCTTTGTCTCTAACCGGATTTACAGATCCGTCTACATGAACAATATTGGGGTCGTCGAAGCAACGAAGAACATGTAATATTGCATCGGTTTCACGTATATTTCCTAGAAACTGATTTCCTAACCCCTCCCCTTTGCTGGCCCCTTTTACAAGCCCGGCAATATCTACTATCTCTACAGTTGCAGGTATTACCCTTTGAGGTTTTACCAGTTTTTCGAGAACTTGAAGTCTCTCATCGGGGACTATTGTAGACCCTATATTCGGTTCAATTGTGCAGAATGGGAAATTAGCCGACTGAGCTTTGCCCGAACTTATGCAGTTAAAAAGTGTTGATTTTCCTACGTTTGGGAGCCCAACTATACCACACTGAAGTGCCATTATGTTTTCTATTTAAATGAGCCGCGAAATTAACAAAAAAAGGGGATAATCCTAAAAAGGTTGTTTAATAAGGTAAATTAAAGCGTCTTATATAAATGGGCTCTTTCAATTAGTAAACAGCGGTGTTATCTTAGATCTCTAACTTTGTGAGAACACCCAATGAATGCTGTTAAAACACTACTCTTTATTTTACTCATTTTCTGCACACCAACTAAAGGGTATGCAGAGGGCGATAAAAAGGAATACCTTGCAATTTTCTGGAATGTAGAGAATTTTCTAGACCCATTTAACCAAGAGGTTAAGCCGGGGTGGAGAAGGTTTAACAGAAAGAGAGATGAGATAGCTAAGTGTATAGTTGATGTGTCTAATGGGGAGTTTCCCCTTTTCATTGCACTTGCCGAGGTTGAAAGCAGCTATGCGCTATACTCTCTTGCTAAAAACAGTATGCTCTCGTTTGGTAACTATGGCTTTCTTCATAAAGACTCACCCGATAGGCGAGGAATAGACGTGGGTCTCCTTTATTCTAAAAACCTATTTAAGCTACTGGAGAGCAAGTTTTTATCTGTTCAACTAGACAAAATCACACACTCAAGAGATATTCTTTACTGCAAAGGTGTGATTGAAAAGTTAGATACTATTCATGTTATTGTTTGTCATTGGCCTTCACGCTTTGGAGGAGAGAAAAAGACATCGTCTAAAAGAGTGATTGCAGCAGAAGTTTTAAAAAATTTGTGTGACTCAATTCTGACGAATAGAAAGGCAAACATATTGGTTATGGGAGATTTTAATGATACTTACGGTTCGGAATCTTTTAATATCATCAAGTGCTTAAACCACATAAAACTCAATGGAAGAGTGGGGGGGACAATTAAATACAGAGGGGCATGGGAGTATATCGACCATTTTTTTGTTAGTGACAATCTTCTTAATAAAGATGAGCCCATATCTGTAAATGTGCACTCAGCAACCGTTCTCTCGCCATCCTATCTACTTGAAAGAGATTTTATATATACAGGATTCAAACCAAAAAGATGGTTTATAGGGCCAAGGTACAATGGGGGCATAAGTGACCACCTTCCCATAATTCTTACCATTGAGAGGAACTGGTGATTTTTGAATATCTTTGTTCCATGTATGTAAGGGCAAAAAAATCGCTAGGGCAACACTTTCTTAAAGATCATAAGATTGCTGCCCGTATTGTTGACTCTCTGTTATTGGAAGATAGGGCAGAGGTTCTGGAGGTGGGGCCGGGTACAGGGGTACTTACTCAGTTTCTTATCAATAGGGATGGGGTAAATCTTAAGCTGGCAGAGATAGACACCGAGTCGGTAGAGTATCTCAGGGCAACTTATCCCTCTTTGGGAGACAGACTAATAGAGGGAGATTTTCTTAAAATGGATCTCTCTGAGATGTTTAAAGGAGATTTTCATGTTATTGGAAATTTTCCGTACAATATCTCTTCACAGATATTCTTTAAGATTTTAGAAAACAAAGAGCAAGTACCTCAAGTTGTAGGGATGATTCAGAAGGAGGTTGCCGAGAGACTTGCCTCAGCTCCGGGAAAAAAGGCCTACGGTATACTGTCGGTACTGCTGCAGGCATGGTATAGTATAGATTATCTTTTTACTGTAGACGAGGGGTCGTTCATACCCCCTCCAAAGGTAAAATCGGCGGTAATAAGGTTGGTAAGAAACAACAGGGTTTCACTGGGGTGCAATGAACAGCTCTTTAAAGAGGTGGTTAAGACAACATTCAACCAAAGACGTAAGACAATAAGAAACTCAATAAAGCCGCTTTTAAAAGGGAGGGAGATAGAGATCACTCCGCTTTTAGATAAGAGGCCCGAGCAGCTTTCTGTTGAGGAGTTTGTTACTCTTACAAACTCTATTTTGAGTTGATTGCGTCTACAGGGTTAAGGTTGGCAGCTGTATAGGCAGGTAGAAATCCGGATACTATACCTATCACCGAGGAGATTACCAAACCTCGTATTATATTATAAATACTAAGCTGCATCGGGAATGTTTCACTACTCCCGAAAACAACCACAACAATAGAGACCAGCAGTATCCCTATTGCACCTCCGGCCAGAGCAAGCACAGCTGCCTCTGTAAGAAACTGAGTTAATATTGTGTATTTTTTTGCCCCCAGAGCTTTTTGTATTCCAATTAGGTTGGTCCTCTCTTTAACTGACACAAACATAATGTTTGCAATTCCAAACCCCCCAATGAGTATGGAGAACCCTCCTATTACCCAGCCCGCAAGGCTTATTCCTGCAAAAATTTCTTTTGTAGAGTTAAGAAGGAATGTCATCTCGTTAAGAGCAAAATTATCTTTCTGTTTTGGACTTAACCTTCTTACAGCCCTTAAAAGCAGCTTGATCTCCTGTATAAACTCATCTCTCGATACTCCTGCTTTTGGCTTAAGGCATATCATTGATTCCGATCGTTTTACATTGAACAGAGTGCCGGCGTAGCTGTATGGTATCAACACCGAGTTGTCTGTGTCGAAAATATTGACAATACTCTCCCCGGCCTTTTTCATTACACCTATTACTCGTGTGTTGCCATTTCCCAGTTTAATGATTTTATTTATGGGCTCTTCTCCGGCAAATAGATTCTCTGCAACAGAGTGACCCAAAATTGCAACCGGAACAGATGATTGTGTTTCAAAAACAGAGAAGTATCTGCCCTTCTCAATTTCAACATTTGCCACTTGGTTCCACTCAAAAGTAGGGGCAGTTACGAATCCCCCCCTAAAGGTAGAGCGTTTATATTTTATGCTAAGATTGGTGAAGGATACAAATGATATTGCATCCAGCGTCTTTGAATTGCTCCTTAAAAAAAGATACTCTTCATACTTTGGAACTGGCCTCGTTCTAAACTCCCACCACTTATACTCTTGCCCATCTTCTGGAGCAAACGGGAATTGCTGAACATAGACTGTAGTGCTACCAAAACTGTTCAGCCCTCTCTCTACATTCGACTGGAGAGCATCTATTGCAGTAAAGACAGTAACTATAGAAAAAATACCTATGGTTACACCAAAGAGTGAGAGAAAGGTTCTGAATTTATCTCCCTTGAGAGATCCAAATGCAAAAATAATGCTCTCTGTTACCAATTTGAAGACCATTGTGAGCCTTCTGTATAGACTTACCATTCCTCCTCCTTAAAGACCGAGTCTCTTTTTTAAATTCCTTAATTTATCAAATGCATCAAGCGGCGACAGCGTATTGAGGTCTAGGTCTCTAAGCTCGTCCCTGATCTCTATCAGCAGAGGATCGTCCAGTTGAAAGAAAGATAGCTGAACAGCATCTTCGTTGGTAGATATCCTTTTGTCTACGCCACCCTTTTTGCCCCCTTTCTCTAACTGTTTTAAAACCCTCTCAGCTTTCATCACAACATCTTTTGGCATACCGGCCATTCTGGCAACGTGAATACCAAAGCTGTGAGCAACTCCCCCTCTGCACAATTTTCTCAGAAAGATAATATTTTTATTGACCTCTTTCACAGAGATGTGCCAGTTTTTTACTCTTTCGAATCTATCTTCAAGGTCGTTTAGCTCGTGATAGTGTGTTGCAAAAAGTGTTTTTGCCTTAAAATCAACATTTTCGTGAAGATGTTCTACAATAGCCCAAGCTATAGACATTCCATCGTATGTACTGGTTCCTCTCCCAATCTCATCTAACAGCACAAGCGATCTTGAGGAGAGGTTGTGAAGGATAGATGCTGTCTCCAACATCTCCACCATAAATGTAGACTCCCCTTTAGAAATATTATCCGATGCACCTACCCTGGTAAAAATTTTGTCTGTAATACCAATTCGTGCATATGATGCAGGTACAAAAGAGCCGGTTTGCGCAAGAAGTACAATCAGAGCCGTCTGCCTTAACAGCGCGCTTTTTCCTGCCATATTTGGACCCGTTAGTATAACTATTTGTTGAGAGGTGTTGTCTAGGTAAAGATCGTTAGCTATGTAGCTCTCTCCCGGCGGAAGCATGGCCTCAATAACAGGGTGCCGTCCATCTTTTATATCTAAAGAGAAGGAGTGGTCTAAAACAGGCCGGCAGTAACCCCTTTCAGAGGCAATTACTGCAAATCCGGTAAGAGAATCGAGTCTTGCTATTAAAAGTGCATTCTGCTGTATAGGTGCAATAAATTTTTGAACTTCACTCACCAGTGAGTTAAAAATGTACTGTTCAAGTGTTAATATCTTCTCTTCAGCTCCCAGAATCTTCTCTTCGTACTCTTTGAGCTCTTGTGTGATATATCTCTCTGCGTTTACGAGAGTCTGTTTGCGTATCCAATCTGGCGGTACTTTATCTTTGTGTGTGTTACGAACCTCCAAATAGTAACCAAATACATTATTATAGCTAATTTTAAGGGAGCTGATTCCGGTTCGTTCGCTCTCTGTTCGTTGTATTTGATTAAGTATCTCTTTGCCGTGTCTTGCCACCTTTCTAAGCGAGTCCAACTCTTCATTAACCCCTTGAGCAATTACATCGCCCTTTCCAATCATCCCTGCCGGATAGGGTAGCAGCTCTCTGTTAATTCTATCTAACAGCAGGGTGCACCTCTCCAGTCGGCCGCAAAGTGAGGATACATCTTCACACTCCAGTTTGCTGCATACTTGCTCTATAATAGGAATCTGTTCCAATCCGCGACGGAGCATTGTGAGCTCTCTGGGTGTAACTCTTCCTGCGGCAGCTTTAGAGACAATTCTCTCTAAATCGCCCGTCTCCTTAAGCGCATCTCTCAGTTCATCTCTGATTTGCGCCGACTTAAAAAGTGTGTCTGTTATGTTAAGACGGGTGTTGATCTCCTCTAAGTTTTTTGAGGGCATTGCAAGCCAACTCCTAAGTAATCTTGAGCCCATAGGAGTGGAACACCTGTCCATTATTGAGAATAGAGAGGCCGACCCCTCATGAGATCCACCAAAAATCTCTAGGTTTCTGAAAGTAAACTTATCTATCCATACAAATTCCGATTCATCTATTCTAGAGATAGAGCAGATGTGAGCCAGCCCCTCGTGCCGAGTAAGCTCAAGATAGAATAGAGTTGCTCCGGCGGCAGTTATGGCTAGCGGCATGTTCTCTACCCCAAACCCCTTAAGTGTGTTTATCCCAAAGTGCTGCTTAAGCTTCTCTTTTGCAGAGTCGTATACGAAGGCCCACTCATCCATGGCAGAGACAAAATATTGTGTGCCGAATCTCTCTTCAAATCCACTCCGAAACGATTTTTCTATCAGAATCTCTTTAGGATCCATACTGGACAAAAGCAGCTCGGCATATGTGTGGTCTCCTTCAGAGACCTTAAAGGTACCTGTAGAGATATCCAGAAATGCAACTCCTGCCCTATCCTTTGAAAAGGTAACAGAGCAGAGAAAGTTGTTCTCCCTGTGAGATAATAGCTGGTCGTTGTATGCAACTCCGGGAGTTACCAGCTCGGTAATCCCTCTTTTAACTATTTTCTTTGTGAGTTTAGGGTCTTCCAATTGATCACAGATTGCAACTTTGTATCCCGCCCTAACAAGCTTTGGCAAATAGCTGTCTATTGAGTGATGGGGAAAACCTGCAAGCTCAACAGAGGAGGCCACGCCATTTGCTCTCTTTGTAAGAACAATACCAAGTACCGAGGATGCTGTAATAGCGTCTTCTCCAAATGTCTCGTAAAAGTCACCAACCCTAAAGAGGAGTATAGCGTCGGGGTGCTTTGCTTTAATCGCAAAATATTGACGCATAAGCGGGGTCTCGGCTATTTTTTTATCGGTGTTCATTCTTGCAAAAATAGATATATTTTGTTTCAAAACCCTATCTTTGTACACTGTACAATAAAATATACAACTATGAAAAAAGTGAGCAGACTAATCTTGACTGTAATGGCTTTAACAGCTCTTATTGCATCTTCATGTACTGTGTCTAAAGAGAAAAAAGCCGCAAATGCAATGGCTGAGATAATGGAGAGGAGTAAGGCAGTGGGGTTGGCAGTTGCAGTTGTTAAAGATGGAGAAATTATTTATAGCAACTCATTTGGTTTCAAAAATCTGGAAGAGGGTGTTGCCTTAGGAGAAGGAGACATTTTTAGAATTGCCTCAATTTCAAAATCATTTACAACCACAGCACTCATGACCCTTGTTGAACAGGGTGCTCTTGGTCTCGACAATGATGTAAGCTCTCTGGTTGGCTTTAGTGTTAGGAACCCTCTATTTCCACAAGACACTATAACCTTGCGAATGCTCTTGTCTCACACCTCAAGCATTAACGACACTCAGGGTTATTTTAAACTAGACGTTCTTAACCCGTTAACCAATCCCGAATATGCAAAATGTTACAACAACTATGCTCCGGGATCGAAATATGAATATTGTAACCTTGGATTCAATACCGTAGGTGCAATTGTTGAGAGGTTCTCAGGAGTGCGTTTCGATAACTACATCAGAAAAACCATTACAGAACCAATGGGATTAACTGCCAACTTTAATCCTGACTCTCTGAATAGAGAGAGTTTTGTAACGCTGTACAGTTTTGAACCGGAAGACACTACAAAAGAGTCAAAATACATCACAGTAGCCCAGCCGGCAGCATATGTGAGCAGATCGTCACAAATAGATTCGGGGTATGTTATGGGTTACAGTACACCTCTTTTCTCCCCTACCGGAGGGATGAAGATATCTGCACACAATTTGGCAAGATACATGCAGATGCACATGAACTATGGCTCAGACCCGGTAACAGGTGTTACAATAATTTCTAAAGAGAGCGCAAAGGCCATGCAGGAGCCCGTTGCAGACATGGGCGAAGGTAACAGCTATTGCCTTGCACTCAGAAAAGCAGTTAACCTCATCCCGGGAGAGGTTATGACGGGCCATACAGGGAGTGCTTACGGGCTATATAGTGCCATGTTTTTTGAGCCAGAAAAGAGGTTTGGATTTGTTATGATAACAAATGGGTACAAGCCCGAATATAAAGATGGATTTACTGTTATTCAGGGAGATGTAATAAGGGAGTTATATAATATTTTTATAAAATAGAAATAGTTCGATTAATTGGCTTTGTTAAAAATTAAGAGTTGAAAAGGGTTCTTGTAATAACATACTATTGGCCCCCTTCCGGTGGTTCGGGAGTGCAAAGGTGGCTCAAATTTGTTAAATATCTGAGGGAATTCGGATACGAACCGGTTGTGTACACCCCTTTAAACCCGGAGATGATGGCAGAAGACAGCACTCTTCTTGCAGAGATTCCCGAGGGTGTAGAAGTTATAAAAAGAGAGATAATCGAGCCCTATTCATTATATAAACTCTTTACCGGCAAAAGAGGCACAAAGGTAAAGCCGGGATTCATAAACAGCGGGGGCTCCGATAAATCCCGAGCCGGTTTAAATGAGAGAATTTCGCTCTTTTTGAGAAGTAATCTTTTTGTGCCCGACCCAAAGATGTTATGGATATTTCCATCTGTAAGATTTCTCAAAAAATATATCTCAAACAATAAGATAGATGCAATAGTAAGTACCGGTCCTCCCCACTCTATGCATTTGATTGCAAAAAGGTTGTCCAATAGTTTAAATATACCATGGTTAGCCGATTTTAGAGACCCTTGGACTAAGATGTATAATTTTAAATACATGAATCATACATCTGCAATACTTAAAATGCATAAAATGTTGGAAAAAAGAGTGTTGTGCAGCGCCGATGCCGTTGTTACCGTAACTCCTACAATTGCTGCCGAACTGAGCGAGATTTCACACAGAAGAGTAGAGGTAGTTACTAATGGCTTCGACAGAAAAGACTTTGAAAACATTGAAAAAATAGAGGATAGTCACTTCTCCTTAACATATACAGGCCTCTTTGTTAAGAGTCAGAACCCGCATATGCTGTGGAGGGTTTTGGCAGATCTTTCTCAGAAAAGAGCTGAGTTTAAAAAAGATCTGAAAATTAGACTGATAGGAAATACAGACAAAACTATAATTGACCATATTGAGAGCAACGGATTGGTGGACAACCTCTCTCTGATGAACTATATTCCGCATGATCAAATTGTAAGATGGCAGGTATCTGCAAATGTTCTTCTGCTTTGTGGAGGCAAAGAGCCCGAGTCGGCGGGAATATTGACGGGAAAATTCTTTGAATATCTTGCTGCCGGAATACCTATTTTAGGTTTTGGTCCTAAGGGTGGAGACATGGACTTGGCATTGGATGAGAGTGGAGCCGGTGAAATGTTTGATTATAATGAGTATAAGACTGTTTATGAGTGGGTTGAACGAGAGTATTTAAGGTTTGTAAATGGCGAGCAGGCAACAATAATTTCAAAAATAGATAAATACGATAGGAGAGAGCTGACAAAGTCAATCTCTTCAATCCTTAATAGAATAACATCAAAAGAGATTTTATAAAAGAGGTACATATGGAAAAATTTAGTAAAGTAAAGCCATACATAATAGTATCAGCCCTATTTATACTTATATCGTACCTGTTTGCTCCTCAGGTACTTCAAAAGAAGATTGTTAACCAACCCGATATTGCATCCTGGAGAGGAATGGCAAACGAAATAGTAACTTATAATGAGTCTAATCCCGATAAAGATCCTGCTCTGTGGACAAATTCTATGTTCTCGGGTATGCCTGCAACAGCAATCTCGGTAGTTTACGAAGGAGACTATACCCACTATATTTACAAAGCAATTCATAAGCTTGGAGGAGTTCGCCCTCCAAGCTATTTTGTAATAAGTCTATTTGGAGGTTTTTTACTCTTTATGGCCTTTGGCGTTAATATTTGGCTATCGGCGCTGGGTGCATTTATGATAACCTTTGCCTCGTATAATTTGCAGATAATTCAGGTAGGGCACAATTCAAAAATGGTTGCTATTGCTTTTATGCCGTGGGTTTTGGCGGCCTTGGTATACGCGTACAGAAATCGTGCTTTTATGGGCTCGCTTCTTTTTGCGTTTGCCCTCAGTTTTCAGATAAAGGCAAATCACCCTCAGATTACATATTACCTGGCAATGATGGTTGTTGCATTTGCAATTTCGCAATTGGTAATCTCTATAATAGAGAGGAGGTTCCCCTCATTCTTAAAAACCTCTGTAATGCTACTTTTAGCAGGAGTTTTAGGAATCGCCTCAAACACAAATCACCTTTGGCCAACATACGAATACTCGAAATTTACTATGAGGGGAGGTTCGCAATTGGCAACAGAAGAGGGGAAGGAGCAGAAAGGGTTAGATATTGCATATGCAACCAGTTGGTCCTATAGCCCCGGAGAGATGCCAAATCTAATGATTCCTAATTTTAACGGAGGAGCTTCTGTAGGAGAGCTTTCAGAGAGTTCGGCTACTTACAAAGCCATACAATCGGGGGGTTATGGAAACGCTTCGGCAATAGTAAAACAGATGCCGCTCTACTGGGGGCCTCAACCATTCACTGCAGGCCCTATGTATATGGGTGCTATCTCGATTTTTCTATTTTTGCTTGGGGTAATCCTCTTAAAAGGATCGGAAAAATGGTGGTTAATAGGTGTATCGATAATTGCAATACTGCTCTCTTGGGGGTCTCACCTGCTCCCGGTCACTCAGTTTTTCTTTAATAATATTCCTCTTTACAGTAAGTTCCGTACCGTCTCTATGATCTTGGTTATACTTCAGATAACAATCCCTATAGCCGGAGTTATTGCCTTGAACGGTATTGAAAAGGTAGAACCCGAAAAGTTAAAAAGATCTATGTTGATATCGCTCTCCCTAACAGCAGGGCTCTCTCTTATATTTATACTGATTCCTTCATTAGCCGGCACTTTTGTGTCGGGGGCAGATAGCAGAATGCCCGATTTAATCAAGGCATCTCTAATTGAGGATAGGATATCGCTTTTAAGGAGTGACGCATTTAGATCTCTAATCTTTATAGCTCTGTCTGCAGGAGTGATATGGCTTTGGTTTATTGGTAAAATAAAGCGTGGTTACTTTCTTGCAGGGCTTTCAATCCTGGTTATTGCCGATATGTGGAGTGTTGGTAAAAGATATCTGAACGACTCGCATTTTGTAAAAGAGCGAGACTTTGAGGCGCAGTATCATTTGAGACCGGTAGATAAAATGATACTAAATGATAAAGATATAAATTACAGAGTTTTAGACTTAAGTATTAATACGTTTAACGACTCTCATGTAAGTTATCACCATAAAACTATTGGAGGGTATAGCCCGGCGAAGCTGCAAACATATCAAGATATAATAGACAGGCATATAAGCAGAGAGATGCAGATGATTGCATCTGATATATCGGGAAGTACAACCATTGAAGAAGCACAAGATAGACTACAGGTTTATCCTGTACTTAATATGCTAAACAGTAGATACATAATTTTGGGAGAAGAGAACCCTCCGCTTGTTAACTCAAAGGCTTTTGGAAACGCCTGGTTTGTATCTGAGGTTAAAGAGGCAGGATCACTTGTAGATGAGATATCTGCACTGGATATAGCAGAGACGCCCCATTTGAATACAACAGCAATTGTCCATAAAGATTTTTTGGATAAAGTAGATCAAATCTCAAAAGAGCCAATACAAATAGACGAAGAGAGAATAGAATTGGTAGAGTACTCACCCAACAAGCTGGTTTACAAAGCAAGCACCAATAAAAACAGATTGGCTCTCTTTAGTGAAATCTACTACCCTGCAGGGTGGAGTGCATACATAGATGGTAGCGAGGCAGAGATTATAAAGGCCAATTATATTTTAAGAGCACTCAACATTCCTGCCGGAGATCATACCATCGTTTTTGAATTTGCTCCAAAATCCTTCAAAAAAGGGGAGTTTTGGTCAAGAGTTGCTTCGGGTATCCTGGTTATTGCTCTCTTATTGGCACTGTTTATGAATATACGTAAAAAAAGGGTATTTTAGCACCGATTTGAAAAAGACCATCTCATACTTTATCGGAGTATTTACGGTTATTGTATTTGCATTTGCAATTACAATGGGCGTAGATAGGAGAGATTGTGTTGGAATCGCAAAAGAGAGTCAACCGCAATACACACTCTCTTTTGCACAGAGCGGAAACCTGTCCGGGATACTGCCATCGGGCCTGCTCTACAACGCAGGAGGTCAACAGACAATAACCAACAGTCAAAACCAGGTTTACTTCCACGCACTCAAATACTTAAAAAACATATTCACAGGGGAGATAAAACAAAGAGTCCAATATAGTGAACCATCGGGCTTTTTCTCATATGTGAGAGAGTATTTTGTGCTCCTTCTTAGAGAGATAAGAATTTAGCATTTCCATTATTTTTTAAAATGTTGCATATCTATCTGTTTTGAGAGATGTGCTGTGTGTTGCATTATATGCACACTACAACTTTATATTCACAATTAAACAATTAAAAAGAAATGGAAAACGTTATAAAAAGAGTAAATGTTAAAGCGCTTATATTTTCACTATCTCTATATGCTGCGGCCATTGCCGCCTTTATCACTTCATACCAATCATTTGGAATATTGCTGATTTTGATATCTACAACATATCTGTTCCTAAAATTTAAAATTGAGATCTACAATCCAACCGGCAGTCCCGTAAAAAGATACTCTCTGTTTTTTGAGAAAGACAATCTGCCAAAATTCGAGGAGATACTCAGAGGCGATATGGGTGATAATACTGTTCTTTTCAATTTTAGCGATAGCGGCAGTGCACGAGCAGACATAGTAATTACAAAAGATGAGACATTCTCTGCAGTAAAGCTGTACAGATTTATACCTTATAAGTATGAAGAGGCAACAGATTATATTGAGTTTAACGGTCCTCAATCACTTAAGCTTGCACGATACCTTGAGAGGTGCAATAAGAGATAGGCCGCTAAAACAGGCGTATTAAACCAATGCTGTTGAGTAGAACAATTGATATTGCTATTGGTGCAAGAAACTTAACTGCAAACATTATAGCACTAAACAGTTGTCTGCTCAACGCAACGGTACCTCCGCTGCTCAGTTCGTCCTTGACATCTTCTCTCCTCATCCTCCAACCGGTAAAAAGAACCACCAAAAGTCCGCCCACCGGCAATAGAATGTTAGAAGACATATAGTCGAACAGATCGAAGAAGGTTTTACCAAAAATGGTGATCTGACTTAAACTTCCCTGAGAAAGAGAGCTTAGAGTCCCAAAAACACCAATTATCGCAAAGGCAATGATTACAGAGGTCTTTCTACTTAAATTTAGCTCTTCGCTAAAATAGGCAACAATCACCTCCAAAAGCGAGATAGCAGAGGTAAGAGCTGCAATCATCAATATAAAAAAGAACGACACAGATATAACGCTTCCAAAAGGGAGCTGAGCAAATATTTGAGGTAGTGTTATAAAGACAAGACTTGGCCCTTGGGCAGGAGAAATACCGAATGCAAAAACTGCCGGCATTACAGCAAGACCTGCCAATATTGCAAAGCCGGTATCGGCTGCTGCAGACATTAAGGAGATTTTGAAAAGATTCTCCTTTTTATTTACATAGGAACCGTATGTGATTATACATCCCATGCCAAGACTAAGTGAGAAAAATGCCTGACCAAGTGCTGCAAGCACTGTAGACCCTGTTATTTTTGAGAAGTCGGGGCGAAGAAGAAATCGCACACCTTCTGAGGAGCCCTCCAATGTTATCGACCTCAAAGCAAGAAGAAGTACCAGAAAGAAGAGGACAGGCATCAGAATTTTTGAATATTTTTCTATCCCATTTTTTACACCTGCCACAACAATAAGAGCAGATAGCCCCAAAAAAAGCAGATGCATTACCACAGGCAGTACTCCCGATTTAGAGAACCCCGAAAATTGACTCGAGAGAGAGCTGCTATCAGATGTAAGAAAGTTTGGAGAGAAGGATTTAAATATATACTCAAGCGTCCAACCTCCTACAACGCTGTAGAATGACATTATAGATATAGATGCAACTACGCTTATTATACCAATTGAGAGCCATCCCGATCTTGGAGCAAGTTTTTTAATTGCTCCAAATGCATTACTTTGTGTTCTTCTGCCTATCACAAATTCAGAGAACATGATTGGAAGGCACAGGGTTATCACAAAGAAGAGATATAGGATTATAAAGGCAGCTCCTCCGTTATTCCCAACAAGATACGGGAACCTCCAAAGATTGCCAAGACCCACGGCCGAGCCGGCAACAGCAACCAGTACACCAAAACGACTGCCAAAGCCGTCTCTATTAATGTTAGACATAGTATAAGTTTTAAGTTATAACAAAGGTAAAAAAATGTTCGTTTTTAGCTAAATTTGCATATTATGGAAAATAGAATTTGTAAACTATTAGGTATTAAATACCCCATTATACAAGGGGGAATGGTTTGGTGCAGCGGCTGGAGGTTGGCCTCGGCAGTTAGTAATGCAGGCGGTCTGGGTTTAATTGGAGCAGGAAGTATGCATCCTGATAATCTAAGATATCATATAGTTAAGTGCAGAGAGGCGCTTAGAGAGGGGCTCTTCTTTGGAGTAAATGTGCCCCTTCTATATCCGCAGATAGAGGAGATTATGCAGATTATCATAGAGGAGAGGGTGCCGATTGTGTTTACCAGTGCGGGTACGCCAAAAAGATGGACCCCACTGCTTCAGCAACACGGAGTGATTGTTGTTCATGTTGTCTCTAGTTCGGCTTTTGCACTAAAGTGCCAAGAGGCAGGGGTAGATGCTGTTGTAGCAGAGGGGTTCGAAGCCGGAGGGCACAATGGAAGAGAAGAGACTACAACATTCTGCCTAATTCCTCAGGTAAGACAAACGATAGAGATTCCTTTGATTGCAGCCGGTGGTATTGCTTCCAGAGCAGGATACAATGCCGCATTTGCATTAGGGGCAGAGGGTGTTCAGATTGGAACCAGGTTCGCACTATGTGAAGAGAGCTCGGCGCATCCTGCATTTAAAGATTACTGCAGAGGACTTGGTGAGGGGGGCACAAAACTTCTGCTAAAAAAAATTGGACCAACAAGAATGGCCGTTAACCAGTTCTGCTCCCAAGTAGAGGAGGCAGAAAACAGAGGAGCAACCCCGGAAGAGCTCAAAGAGCTGCTTGGAAGGGGTCGCTCCAAGAGAGGTATATTTGAGGGTGATCTCACCCAAGGAGAGCTTGAGATTGGTCAAATTGCCTCAATTGTCTCTAAACCTGAGAGTGCAGAACAAATCATTAAAGATTTGATTATCTAATAAGAGTTGCTACTTAACCAGCGATTCGTATCTCTTAGAGACAACATCCCAGTTAATAACGCTCCAGAATGCATCAATGTAGTCGGGGCGTTTGTTCTGATATTTGAGATAGTATGCATGCTCCCATACGTCCATTCCCAAAATAGGGGTGCCCCTCTTTTCAGCTACATCCATAAGGGGGTTATCTTGGTTTGGAGTAGACGACACAAATAGCTCTCCTTTATCATCTACACTGAGCCATGCCCAACCGCTTCCAAATCGTGTCTTTCCTGCATCGGAAAATAATTTTTTGAACTCCTCCATAGAGCCAAAGCTCTTTATAATGGCGCTTTGGAGTTTAGAAGATGGAGCTCCTCCGTTAACCTTCATGTTCTCCCAGTAAATCACATGGTTATAGAAGCCACCACCATTGTTCCTTACTGCTGCCGGGTACTTGCTCATATTTGCAAAGATCTCCTCAATTTTCATACTCTCCATCTCTGTGCCCTTAATAGCGGAAACAAAGTTGTCGAAATAGGCCTTGTGATGTCTGCTGTAGTGTATCTCCATTGTCAGTTTGTCTATAAATGGCTCTAATGCGTCGTAAGAGTATGGTAGTTGTGGGAACTCAAATTTATTAAGTGTGTTCATGTTATTTTCTGGTTTTTGGTTATTAACTCTATCCTGCTCACCCGACCTCTCTTTTGAAACAAGAGCCAGTGAGCCAAACAGTAATATTGTTGTTAAAGTAATTATCTTCATAATACCGGTATTGTTTGTTCTTATAGTTGTTATAGAACAAAGGATTAAAGAAAAAGGTTCAATAACTCTTATCAAACCCTTAATAGATGCTCTCTATGAATTTAGAGGAGTATTATTGGGATATTCTAACAAGTTCTAACCTGGTGCCGTAGTCTGCGACCTCTCTTGATGTCTCTCTCCACTCATCGAAATTGATTTTTGGAAAAAATGTGTCGGCATCTTCAACTGTTAGATTTACAATGGTTAGATATAATTTTTCTGCCAAAGGAAGGGCCTGCTCATAAATCTCACCCCCTCCTATAATAAAGAGAGATTCATTACCTGCAGCTTTTAGTGCCAACTCAAGGGATTTGTAAACCTCTGCATCTGTTATCTTTTCAAGAGATCGGCTTACTACAATATTTCTTCTGTTAGGAAGCGGCTTTCCAATTGACTCCCAAGTCTTCCTTCCCATAATAACTGTATGGCCCGATGTGATTTTTTTAAAATACTTTAAATCTTCCGATATGTGCCAGAGGAGTTGATTATTTCTACCAATAGCCCAATTTAGAGAGGTTGCAACTATTATTGAGATCATAACTTTGGTTTTATACTGCTATAGGTGCTTTTATTGCAGGATGAGGATCGTATCCCTCAAGAGTAAAATGGTGGAATCTGAAATCATTAATATCTTTTACACTCTTATCTATCTTCATTACCGGAAGCTTGCGAACTTCACGGCTTAGCTGTAGTTCTACCTGTTCAAAATGGTTTGTATAGATATGAGCATCGCCAAAAGTGTGAATAAACTCACCCGGCTCAAGATTGCAAACCTGAGCAATCATCATTGTTAAAAGCGAGTATGATGCAATGTTAAAAGGGACACCAAGAAATACATCGGCACTTCTCTGATATAGTTGACAACTTAGTTTGCCATTATCGACATAAAACTGAAACATTGCATGGCATGGGGGGAGAGCCATTTTATCTACATCCGAAGGGTTCCACGCAGTGATGATATGTCTTCTGGAGTGTGGGTTAAGTTTTATTCCCTCTATAAGATTTTTCAACTGGTCTATTGTATCTCCGCCGGGTGTACTCCAAGATCTCCACTGTTTGCCGTACACAGGGCCAAGCTCTCCGTTACTGTCTGCCCACTCATCCCAAATAGAGACCCCGTTATCATTAAGATATTTAATATTTGTATCTCCCTTTATAAACCATAAAAGTTCGTATATTATAGATTTAAGGTGTAGCTTTTTTGTGGTCAACAGGGGAAACCCCTCAGATAAATTAAACCGCATCTGATATCCAAAAACGCTTTTAGTTCCTGTTCCTGTTCGGTCGCTTTTAAAGGTGCCTTGGGCCATTATATGATTTAAAAGCTCTAAGTATGCTTTCATGAGGTAGTTATAAAAAATCAAACAGTACAAATATAGCTATTATAAGGTGTTTTTTCTTTTTTTTCTATCTTTAGAAGAACTAAAAGGATTGAGATATGAATACACAGGTAACAAATTACATTCAGAAAGCACCTCCGGGACATCGAGAGATCTTGGAACAGCTTCGTGAGATTATTCACAGTACCCTTAAAGAGGTAGATGAAGAGTATAAGTGGAGTCGCCCTGTTTTTTCAAAAGGGGGAAGGGAGTTTGCTTACATAAGAGATGCGTCAAAACATGTTGCAATCGGTTTTTACGATGCCACAAGTCTCAATGATCCGCAAGGATTTCTTGAAGGGAGCGGAAAGACAATGAAACACATGAAAATAAGAAAAGTGGAAGATCTAAATAAAGAGATAGTAGTGAGTTGGCTCAAACAACTTTTTTAAAAGGGTACAGATGTCTGTTTTACAAAAGAATTTATTAAGAGGAGGGGAATGATATCTTGAGAATCGGATTTTTTAGATATTTTCGCGGGCTAATAATTAATAAAAAGATTTAATGACATCTGTAAATTACAAAAACAAAGGCTGGCTAGTTGTAATAGCCGGTCTTACCATCAACCTTGCTTTGGGTGTACTCTACTCTTGGAGTATTTTCAAGGATGCCATTCATCAATCAATCAAAAGCGGCGGAGAGGGAGCATTTCAGTGGAGTGAAGCATCTCTCAACGACCCCTATGCAGTTTGCATTCTTGTGTTTGCCTTCACTATGATTATTGCAGGTAAACTTCAAGACAAAAAAGGACCAAGAATGACTGCATCTATAGGAGGAGCGCTGGTAGGCGCAGGATTTTTACTCCTATCTACAACTAATAGTTATGCTCTGTGGGTATTAGGATTTGGAGTTTTAGCAGGTCTTGGGATAGGATTTGGTTACGCTTCGGCAACACCACCTGCCTTTAAGTGGTTCCCGGTTTCAAAGACAGGGTTAATTGCAGGAATAGTAGTATCGGGTTTTGGAGTAGCTCCCGTATATATCGCCCCGTTGGCAACTTGGCTTGTGAGCTCTTACGGAATACATAACACTATGCTGATTTTGGGTATCGCCTTCTTTGTGCTGGTTAACCTCTGCGCTCTTCTATTGCAAAATCCGCCAGAGGGTTATGTGCCGGCAGAAAAAGAGAGTGTTTCAGTTAAAACAACATCGGCATTAAAACCCTCTGCCGATTATGAGCTGAAAGAGATTTTTAAAATGCCCGCCTTCTATCTAATATGGTTTATATTCTTCATAGGTTCGGGAGCTGGTCTAATGGTAATAGGAAGTATATCCGGGATTGCCAAAAACAGTATGGGAGAACATGCATTTTTGGCTGTTGCAATAATTGCAATTGGCAATGCTTTAGGCAGAATAGTTGCAGGATTTTTGTCAGACAAAATAGGTAGAGTACTCACACTCTTTATTTTACTTCTCTTCCAAGCATCTCTAATGTTTGCATCAGTTCCGCTGATTTCGGGAGAGACGTCGGCTATGGTAATAGTAATGCTTGCAACATTTATCGGCTTTAACTTTGGGTCTAATCTCTCTCTATTCCCAACATTCACAAAGGTGCTGTGGGGAGCTAAAAACTTTGGAGTAAATTACGGAGTAGTAATTACTGCATGGGGTGTTGGAGGCTTTGTCTTTAGCAGACTTTCACAAACACTTTTTGCATCATCGGGCAGTCACAATCTATCATTCATGATAGCGGGAGGATGTCTGCTATTTTGTGCGGTTTTAGCCGGATTACTGGGTAAGTTGCAGCATAATAACAAAAAAGTTGCTTAAAACAGACGATTTCAACGCTTGTAGAGATACCAGTCGGGATATTCGACACCAAACGATTCTGCCCATTTCAAGAATTTTGGATAGTACTCTCCTATGTTCATCCTCTCAGGCGGAAAATCGAACTCTCCGGGGATAATTATAGCCCAAGGCATTTGATTATCCGATACATAGTACCTGTCTAATGCCGGATTACTCTTATCGTCGTAAGTCATAAAGAGTTTTTTATCGGCCAAGTCGGTAGGTTTGTAATTGGGAAGGTGCACCTCCATACCTCTGCTCTTGTTTATAACAATGAATGGATTGTATGGAGGTGTTGTTAATTGCGATACTGTTACCGGGGAGGAGAATCTAATATCCATGCTGAATATTGGTTTCTCAATTAATGAGTTCACCCCAAGATCGGTTATATTATCGAACACCATAATTGTAGCTTTGCTTTGCCCGGTTTCGGTGCCGTTTGGTCCAATTTTATATGCAAAGTTATTGTCGGAATAGGAGCTTGTTTTATTTACACTGGTAACCGACCCCGAAGGTAGTCCGGTTTGATATCCAAACCCCACATTAAGAATGCCGCCGCTCCATAGAGGTTTAATTCTATCTGTCACTCTTACTATTTCGTTTCTGCTTGTAAGGTAGTGTGTTGAGTTGTATCCAATAACAACATCGTTCATATCATAGTCGCCTCTCATTGGCCACAAATCTTCAAAGGCAATAGTGTGCCAACTATCTTTGGCCGGATAGTGGGTTGAGTATGCAACAGCCGCATCTTCGGGAAACTCATCTCTATCGTCGGGGATCCCATCTCCATCTTTATCGTTTGTCTTTTTTAAAAGAGGAAGATTTGTATATTGAATTGCTGTTTCCGGAGTGGCGGAGGCGTAGAATACAACATCATTAAAATCGTTATCTCCACCCGACGATCTGTTTAAATCTTCAAATCCTGTAAGAACAATCATTCTCTCGGGGTCGAAAAGCAGAACATTGTGTGGTCTGAGCAGAGGATTGCTCTCAGGATTGAACTGCTCAAGAGAATAGTAGTGAGGCGCACCACTATTAATTGTGCCGTTGCTTCTAAACCCATTTGCAACAATAAACCATCCAAGACTGGTTCCGGGAGGGAATATATCGGAGTAGCTGCTACCGTTCCAATATTTTAGCTGTACTCTGTTTCCTGATAATAGAGATCCTCCGCTACCTCTGAATGAGGCATTTGGAAAGACAATAATATGGTTAATGTCACTAACATTTGTTGGGGGTGAGTTTGTTGGATAGTGGAAGTATCCTAGAACATTTTTATAACCGGCACCTTCATGGACAAATACAACCTCAATTTTGGCATTGTCTATAATGTGCAATGCCGACTGAACACCGTTTGCAATGTAGTGAGGATTAGCTTTAGGTACTGCAACCGCCTCGGGTAAAGATGCATTAATATCATCTATTAGTGAGGCAGATAAAACAATATCGGGTGCGAGCAGATAATTGGGCAGCCCGTTCACATCCCATGCTCCAAGGGAGTGGTATCTACCATCTATGATTGCATTCTGAGAGTAACTTTTAGCAACACCGGCATCGGTAAAATTTACTGGATTGGTTGCATCTACAGAAAAACTGTTGTTTGTAATTTGTGACTTAAGAAGCTGTGGAACGCCAATGGTTGTGCTGTAAATAAAAATCTGTTTAACAGATTTTTTTAGTGAAAGTATGCCTGAATACTTTCCATAATTCTGGGTAATACCCTTTAGAACAGGTTTTAAAGACTCGTTTAAAATTTCCAGCTCGGGGTCTATGTCAGATTTTTTGAAAGGGTACTCATCATATACCCAAAAAACTATAACCGAATTGAATTTAAGTTTATAGTCTATACTAAGACCGTAGTTCCCTATAGTTGCAAAGTCGAAATACTCTTTTTGCTGCTCGGGCTCCTTGGCTCCCGGTGCTTTGATGCATGATGTTGTTGCTGCACTCAAAGCGGCAACTAACAGATAGATTCCTATTCTCTTTTTCATGGAATATCTCTATTTTTTATAGTTATACCAATCGGGATACTCTACCCCAAACGACTTTGCCCATTGAAGGAATTTAGGATAGTAAACACCAATATTCACCGACTCGGTTGGAATATCAAAATCCCCGGGGATAAGAATTGCAAACGGCATCTGATCGTCTGACACATAGTACCTACCTTTGGCAGGGAGCGAGCGGTCGTGAGCCGTACCGAGTAGAGATTTGTCGGCAAGATCGGTTGGAGAGTAATTTGGAAGATGAACCTCCATGCCGCGACTCCTATTTATAACTATAAAAGGATTATAAGGAGGTGTAGTAAGTTGAGCAAGAGTAACGGGAGAGCTCAAAGTTGTCTCAATACTGAATTGTGGCCTCACTCCCTGTTTTAGACCCATTGCCGTAATATTATCGAATACCATAATTGTTGCTTTACTCTGCCCCTGCTCTGTACCGTTTGCATTAAGCTTGTATCTGAAGGAGTTATCTGTGTAGTCGGAGGTTGTTTTTACTCCCGAGACCATTGAAGAAGCTATACCCAATTGATAGCCGAATCCTACATCCAAACCGCCGCCAGACCAAACAGGGTTAAATCTATCTTTAATCTTAGTAATTTGATTTTGATTGTTAAGGTAGTGGGTGGAGTTATATGCAACAACAACATCGTTCATATCGTAGTCTCCTCTGCTGGGCCACAAATCTTCAAAAGCGATTGAGTAAAACTTATCCTGCGACGGAAAGTGATTTGCATATGCTACGCCTGCTTCATCGGGGAACTCATCTCTATCATCCGGTATTCCGTCGCCGTCCCTATCGTTGGTCTTCTTTATTATTGGGAGGTTTGTATACTGGATTGCAGTCTCCGGCGTAGCAGAAGCATAGAAAATTGCATCGTTGAAATCTTCGTCCGACCTCGCCTCCCGATTAATATCTTCAAAACCGATCAAGACAATAGATCTTGCAGGGTCGTAAAGAAGAACATTGTGTGCTCTTAAAAGAGGATTTACCTCAGGGTTAAATTGTTGAAGTGAATAAAAATGAGGAGCCGATGCATTTATAGATCCATTATTGGTGAAACCATTAGATATTATAAACCACCCGATGCTCACTCCCGCAGGAAAAACATCCTGCATAGACGATCCATTCCAGTATCTTAGTAGAACTCTGCTTCCACTGCTTAGGTTTCCGCCGCTTCCCGGGTAAGACATGTTTGGGAAAGCTATAATTTTATTGATATCAGATAATTTGGTTGGGGGATTTGTTGTAGGGTAGTGGAAGTAGCCAAGAACATTTTTATAGCTGGCACCCTCGTGCACAAAAACCACCTCTACCTTGGCAGGAGCAATAATATGAAGAGCTGCATTTACACCGTTGGCAATATACTCGGGGTTCTTTTGAGGCACTCTGCTGTATTCTGGAAGAGAGGCATTAATATCGTTTAAAAACTCTGCGGTCAATGAGGCAGGAGGGGAGAGTAAGTAAGATGGCGTCCCTATGCTGTTCCAGCTTCCCAAGGTTCTATATCCGGGAATATCGGCATTCTGTGCAAATAGTGTTGAGCTATTACTCTCTGCCGGAGTGTCGGGTGAGTTAATGCTACCAGTTACAATAAAACTCGATTCGCTCTCGGCATCTATCGTAAAAACATTATTTGCAAAAGAGCTTTTTAAAAGTTGTGGAACCCCAATAGTTGTTGTGTAAACATAAAGGACCTTTACTGTTTTCTTTAGATTTACAACGCTAGAGTAGTTGCCGCCATTAATGGCTATTCCCTTTAATATTGGGTTTAGGTTTTGGTTAAATATCTCCAGATCGGGATCATCGGAGGATTTAATTAACGGATACTCGTCGAAGACCAAGAATGTAATTGGTGAGTTATGTTTTAATTTGTAATTAATGTTTAACGTGTAATTTGCTGTTGTAGAAAAATCGAAATACTCTTTATTATTATCGGGAGGAGTAACCGGATCTCCTTTTTTACAAGAGGTTACGGATATTAACAAAAATATGAGAACCAGATAAAAAACAGTTCTCGGCTTATATTTTTTCATAAAGGTGGTATATATAGTACTAATATAGTAATAATTTATGAGATGACAGATTCTCAATAAAATATTAACTTTGGAGCAAGATTAACAACGTTTACAAATAAATGTTTACAATTATGAAGAGATATTTAAAAAAAATAGTAGCACTCACTGTGTTTTCACTTTTAATTTACTCTTGCTCAAGCGTTATGATTACCGGAAGAAAACAGATGCTTCTGTTTTCTCAAGGGGAGTTGACATCGCTAAGTGAGCAGGCCTACACCGACATCATGAGCAAAAATCGCCTATCTTCGAATGCCGGATATGTAAAGATGGTGAGAGAGGTAGGAAACAACCTTGTTTTTGCTGTTGAGAGATATGTAAAAGAGAATAACATAAAAAACGCACTCGAGGGAATGACATGGAAGTTCGATGTTATTGAGAGTGATCAGGTAAACGCTTTTTGCCTTCCTAATGGTAATATTGTCTTCTACGAAGGAATTATGAAAATTACAAACACACCCCATCTTGTTGCCGTAGTAATGGGGCACGAGATTGCTCACGCCCTTGCAAAGCATGGAAATGAGAGAATGAGTCAGGAGGCAATGGCCGGAGTTGCAAGCCAGGTGTTGGCAGCTGCCGTAGGCGGAGAGAGTGAAAAAAACAGAGTTCTTTTTGGAGCCGCATTCGGACTGGGTGCTCAGCTGGGCGTACTGCTTCCCTACTCAAGAAAGCACGAGTATGAGGCAGATCGTCTGGGTCTTATTATAATGGCAATGGCAGGATACGATATTAATGTTGCACCTGCTTTTTGGGAGAAGATGAGTGCCGGTGGAGGAAAAAACATGGAGTTCTTCAGTACGCACCCTTCAGATGAAAACAGGATTAAAAAAATTAAGGAGATACTCCCGGAAGCGGCAACCTATATGCCAAAACAGTAGCTTTGAATTATTATTATATTTGCACATTATTTAATAGAGAAAACAGCTTAATATGTATAGATCACACACCTGCGGAGAACTTCGCATTTCTGACGAGGGAAAGAGAGTAACACTGGCCGGATGGGTTCAGAGAATAAGAAAGATGGGAGGAATGAGCTTCATCGACCTCAGAGACCGCTATGGAATAACCCAATTGATAGTAGACGACAGCGTAAGTCATGAGATGAATGAGGTAGCAGAGCGGCTTGGGAGAGAGTATGTAATTCAGGCCACAGGGGTAGTTTTTGAGAGGTCGAGCAAAAACAGTAAAATCCCAACCGGAGATATCGAGATTAAGATTGAGGAGATTAAAGTATTGAATGCATCGCTAACCCCTCCTTTCACAATTGAGGACGAAACAGACGGAGGAGAGGAGCTTAGAGCCAAATACAGATATCTTGATCTTAGAAGAGGACCGCTTAAAAGGGCATTGGAGCTAAGACACAAAATGGCTCAGGAGACTCGTAAATATCTCGACAGTATTGGATTTATTGAGGTGGAGACTCCTGTCTTAATAAAATCTACCCCCGAAGGGGCCAGAGACTTTGTGGTTCCATCCAGAATGAACCCTGGGGAGTTCTATGCCCTCCCTCAAAGCCCTCAAACTTTTAAACAACTTCTTATGGTGTCGGGGTACGACAGATATTTTCAGATAGTAAGGTGTTTCAGAGATGAAGATTTAAGGGCAGACAGGCAGCCGGAGTTTACCCAGATAGATTGCGAAATGTCATTTGTTGAGAGAGAGGATATTCTCAACACATTCGAGGGAATGATTAAGGCACTTTTCAGAAACGTTTTGAATCTAGAGTTCTCTTCACAATTTCCGCGAATCTCTTATGCCGATGCAATGAAGTATTACGGTTCGGACAAGCCGGATATTCGTTTTGAGATGAAGATATGTGAAATTAAGCACCTTACAGGCGGAAAAGAGTTTGTTCCATTCGACTCAGCCGAGTATGTTGCCGGAATAAATATTGAGGGAGTAGCGGGTTATACGAGAAAGCAACTGGACGAACTTACAGAGTGGGTAAAGCGCCCTCAGATAGGAGCTAAAGGACTTGTATACATTAAAGTATCTGATGAGGGGATAAAATCTTCTGTAGATAAGTTCTATTCAGAAGAGGATCTAGCAGCTATAGTATCTCATATTGGAGCATCTAAAGGCGATCTCATACTAATTTTAGCAGGAGAAAAAAAGAGAACAAGAGAGGCGCTTGGAGCATTGAGAATAGAGATGGGAAACAGATTGGGGCTAAGAAAGAGTGATCATTATGCACCACTTTGGGTTTACGACTTCCCGCTATTAGAGTGGGACCAAGAGACAGAGCGTTTCTATGCAATGCACCATCCGTTTACATCGCCAAAGCCCGAAGATATGGAGAAGTTCTATAGCAACAACAGAGCAGATATTGCCGATGTGTCTGCCAATGCCTACGACTTTGTGTTGAATGGCACCGAGATAGGCGGTGGGTCTGTTAGGATTCACGACTCTTCTATACAGAAACGTATGTTTGAGGTGTTAGGTTTCTCGCCAGAAGAGGCCGAGTATAAATTTGGCTTTATTATAAATGCATTTAAATACGGAGCTCCTCCTCATGGCGGAATTGCTTTTGGATTCGACAGATTCTGTGCTCTGTTTGGGGGGCAGGAGACAATACGAGACTATATTGCATTTCCTAAAAACAATGCAGGTAGAGATGTAATGTTGGATGCTCCATCTAAAATTGACGAAGTTCAAATGGATGAGCTATTTATAAAGAGCACATTCACAGCTAAAAAGTAGATTATTATGAATATCCAGCAACTGGAGTACATTATTGCGGTAGATAGAATAAGGCACTTTGCCAGAGCGGCAGAAGCGTGCGGAGTCTCGCAGCCAACACTTAGCATGATGATTCAGAAGCTGGAAGAGGAGCTGGGGGTAGAGCTGTTCGACAGGAAAAGATCTCCGGTTGAGGCCACTGCTATTGGACGTAAGTTAATTTCACAGGCCAAAGTTATTAATTTTAACCTTAAGCAATTCAGAGAGATTGCCGAATCGGCAAAAGATAGTATTGAGGGTGAGTTGAATATGGCAATCATTCCAACATTGGCCCCTTATATTATTCCAAAGTTTTTTGGAGAGGTAAAAGAGCGCCTTCCCGATCTAAAAGTTAGAATTTCTGAGATACGTACATCAGAGATTATTGAAAAACTCAAGAGCGCCGAGATAGAGTTGGCTATAATTTCAACCCCCATTGATGAGCCGGGAATTCTTGAACTTCCGCTTTTTTATGAAAGGTTTATTGCATACATATCTCCTATGGAGAAGGAGAAGTATAAGATGGACAAGGTAGAGACAATAGATCTAGATCCGCGAGGTATGTGGCTTCTTCAGGAGGGGCACTGTTTTAGAAGCCAGATGATAAACATCTGCCACAAAAACTCCGACTCTATGCAGATCTACGAAGCCGGAAGCATTGAGACCTTAATTAGAATTGTAGATAAGAACGGGGGATACACACTTATACCCGAGCTTCATATAAGTGCCCTTACAACTGAGCAGAAAAAGAATATTCGCTTCTTCACGGGTGATGAGCCAAGAAGGGAGATATCTTTTGTGTTTAGAGAGGATTTTGTAAAAGAGAGACTTATAAATGAGCTGGTTGAGGCCGTTAAGGAGATGATACCTCAATTTATGTTAGATAAAAGACTATCAAAATTCAGGGTAAAACTTTAACAGATGGAACTTCTTCTTTTTTATCTTTTTATTGCACTCTCTGTATCTTTTTTATGTTCAGTTATGGAGGCGGTACTGCTTACCACCCCAATGTCGTTTATATCAATGAAGGAGAGCCAGGGAAACAGTTCGGCCAAGGTTTTCGTAAAGCTAAAAAACAATATTGACCGACCTCTCTCTGCAATACTGTCTCTAAATACAATCGCTCACACTATAGGAGCTGCCGGTGTTGGTGCTCAAGCAGTAGCTGTTTTTGGTGAGGCCTACTTTGGGGTTATCTCTGTGGTACTTACTGTGTTAATTTTGGTTCTCTCCGAGATTCTTCCCAAAACAATAGGGGCATACTACTGGAAATCGATTGCAATGGTGTCTGCAAGAATTATCAATGGAATGGTGTGGATTACATACCCCATTGTTGTTGTCTCTGAGGGGTTAACCAAGCTTATTGCTAAAGGGGTTAAAGAGGATTCTTCTGTGAGTAGAGAGGAGTTCTCTGCAATGGTAAACATTGGAGAGCAGGAGGGGGTTATCGACAAAGCCGAAGGCAGAATAATACAAAATATAATTAAGTTGCGCTCTGTAAAGGTAGAAGACGTTATGACACCAAGGGTTGTAGCAGAGACTGCATCGGAAGAGATGACAATAGAGGAGTTTCACAAATGTTCGCGTTTTAGAAGCTTCTCAAGAATTCCGGTCTACTCATCGCAAAGCAATGAAGATATAACCGGATTTGTGCATCGTCAGGATGTTATTGAAAATATGGCCAACGACTGTTTTGACGTTCGCCTCAAGAGTATAAAAAGAGATATAGAGGTTGTTCCTAACATTCAGCCACTAACGGTGCTTTGGGAGAGACTGCTCTCCAGTAAGGCACACATTGCATTGGTTGTAGATGAGTACGGGGGGTTTGAAGGCATAGTAACCCTGGAAGATGTTATTGAGACAATTCTAGGGCTGGAAATAGTAGACGAACGTGACGTAAATGCCGACATGCAGCAGTACGCCAAGGAGCGGTGGAAAAAAAGGGCTGATAAATATAGACTACTCTAGAATATCTATTATTTTTTTTGCCAGTTTAGTGAAGCTCCTTCCATCTTCTCTGTCTTTTAAAGCTATTGGCCGGCCGGTGTCGCCGCTTTCGCAGATGCTCTGTATTAAAGGGATCTGCCCAAGAAGTGGAACCCCAAACTTCTCAGCCATCGCTTTACATCCCTCCTTACCAAAAATGTAGTATCTGTTATCTGGAAGCTCTTCCGGTGTAAACCACGCCATATTCTCCACCAACCCGAGTACAGGTTTACTAATCTCCTTAGAGTTAAACATGTTTATTCCCTTCTCAACATCGGCCAATGCAACTGCCTGAGGAGTGCTAACCACAATTGCTCCTGAAAGGGGTATGTCATGAACAAGTGAAATGTGAATATCTCCTGTTCCCGGAGGAAGATCTACAATGAGAAAGTCCAGCTCTCCCCATTTTACCTGTAGTATCATTTGTTTTAAGGCGTTGCTGGCCATTGGGCCTCTCCAAATCAGCGGCTGGTCGGGCTTGGCAAAGTAACCGATTGACATCCATTTTACCCCAAATTTTTCAATAGGAATAATCATCTCCTTACCTCCCGAATCGTCTACCAAAGGTTTCTCCTCTTCTGTTCCTGTCATTTTAGGGACAGAAGGGCCGTAAACATCGGCGTCGGTAAGCCCAACTCTGTACCCGGCCTTAGAGAGTGCGATTGCCAAATTCACGGCAACTGTCGACTTCCCTACACCACCCTTTCCTGAAGCAACCGCAATAATGTGTCCTATGTTTGCAATCGCCTCCTGACCCAACTCGAGATTCAACCTCTTTTCAATCTTTCTCTCCCTTACAAGCTCCATTATTGAAACTTTAATATCCTCACCAAAAGCATCCTTCAATACCTTTTCGCAACTTTTTTTGATAGAAGAAGAGAGTGCATCAGGAGAGGGGAATACCAGTTTAAAACGTATTTTACCCTCCTCAACCTTAATGTCTTCTACCAGTCCTAAAGTGACTACATCGCTCTCTTTTACCGGATGAAAAACTGTTTTTAGCAGCTCTTCAACTTTACTTATCTCAATCATAGTATTTACAAAATAAAAAACAAATTTAGACAATAATTATACCAAAAGAGAAGAGGGTGGCAAAAGTATTAACTATTGCGCACCCTCTTGTTAAAGTTTTCAATTAGCTCTATTTGAAATAGGAGAGCTATCTTGCCAAGGTCATCTCATCTATCAGATGTTTTGCACCTCCGAATTTTTCTGTAATGAACAATACATATCTTATATCAACACTGATTGTTCTCTGTAGCGATGGTTCGAATATGATATCACCGCTCATTGCCTCCCAGTTTCCGTCAAATGCACAACCAATAAGTTCGCCCTTTGCATTAAGAACAGGGCTTCCTGAGTTTCCTCCTGTAATATCGTTGTTAGAGATGAAAGCAACAGGTAACTCTCCGTTGGCCATTGCATACTGTCCGTAGTCTCTGTTCTTATGCAGCTCTTTCAACTTGGAAGGAACCACAAATTCCCAATTGTTCGGATCCTCTTTTTCCATCACTCCGTTAAGTGTTGTGATATAGTCATAAAGTACAGCATCTTTTGGAGAGTAGTTTAGTACCTGACCATAGGTCATTCTCATTGTGGAGTTAGCATCGGGGTACATTGCTGTACCCTTTTTCATCTCTAACTGCCCTGCAATATAGGCCTTGTGACCTTGTGCATAGGTTGCGTTCGCCTCTTGCAGTTGAGCATTAAGTTTTGGCATAAGCTCAAATATTGTACGTCCTGCCGCTAAGGCCGGATCGTTGATAATAGCATTAGGATTTCCATTCAGTGCATTCTTAATACTCTCTCTTGAAACAAATACAGAGTTATTGAACATATCGTCTACAAAGGCATCTATGTTGCCACCAAACTTATTGTCGATAACCTGGAACATAGCTGGTCTATACTGTGGCTCCATCTTATCTTTATAAACCTTGATAAGGGCTTTGGCAACCTTTCTGTCGGTCTCTGCCGAGTAGTTTACAAAGAAGGCCTCTATTCTCTGTTCAAGAGCTTTAGCGGCCTTGTCGGCAGCATCTTTATCTCCTTTTATAAGAGCGTCGGCAACAGGAGCATAATGGTTGGCTACAGCTGTAAGCTCTATATTGCCAAGCGCCTCCTGTAGATACCTTAATTGGTACATAGGTTTTGCTCTCTTCTCAACTGCTGTGTTTATATTTTGTATAGCAGTACCATATTTTTCTCCTCTCTTCTTATCTTTTGCAACCCAAGCCATGAATGCCATCTCCTCATCTGCTCTTCTCTTCTCTACATTCAATTTTGCAAAGGTTTCGTTCATACCGATAGCTTTTTTCCAGAAGTTAGATGATCCTGCAAATTTGCTCGAGTATTGAAGTCTTATTTTTGGGTCAGAAAGCATATCCTCCATCAAAACATCTTGGCGTATGCCTCTTACATATATAGAGATTGCATTTGTGATATCTCTGGTTTCGGCAACCTCTGCAGATGTCATGAACCTGCTGGTTCTTCCTGGATATCCAATCACCATTGCAAAATCGCCTTGTTCTACCCCTTTAAGAGAGATAGTAAGATGTTTTTTTGGTTTATATGGTTGATTGTCGGGAGAGTATGGTGCCGGATTGTTGTCCTTGTCGGCATAAACTCTGAACATTGCAAAGTCGCCGGTATGTCTTGGCCACATCCAATTGTCTGTGTCTGCTCCAAATTTACCTATAGAAGATGGAGGTGCGCCTACAAAACGAACGTCGCTGTACGTTTTGGTAACTATAAGGTAGTATGCATTTCCTCCGTACATTGTTGTTACTCGGGCTCTTAAATGCGGATTATTTCCCACTGCTTTTTTTGTGAGCTCCTCAATTGCAGACTCTATTGCCTTTTGTCTGTCATCGCCAGCTTTGAGTCTCTTTGTAACTTTCTCAATATCCGAAGTTACATCTGTAAAGCTCTCCATAAATGTTACAGATAGCCCGGGAGAGGGTAGCTCCTCTTTACGGCTCATTGCCCAGAAACCATTTTGAAGATAGTCCTTCTCTACAGTGCTTAACCTCTGAATTACTCCGTAACCGCAATGGTGATTTGTTAAAAGAAGTCCTTCGGATGATATAATTTCTCCTGTACATCCCCCTCCAAAATGCACTATCGCATCTTTTAAACTTGAGTTGTTAATGTCGTAGATATCTTTAGCTGTGAGCTTGAAACCCATTTCAGACATCTTCTTGATATTGAGCTTCTCTATCAAAGGGAGAAGCCACATTCCCTCGTCTGCCCTAAGCGGTGCTATAGACAGAAGAAGGGCCATTAATAGCAAAAAAACTGATTTTTTCATTTTTTAATATTAAATTTACTTGGTTTGTATGTTGTTAGACAAAGATAATTAAATCTGTCGTTTTCCAATATTGTTGACATGACAAAAATAGCCGGATGTATAAAGTTCTAATCATAGTAGATAAATTTAAGGGAAGTCTTACTGCAAGAGAGGTAGCTGCTATTATTGGGGAGTCTGTTACAGAGGTAAGACAAGACATCTCTGTATCACTCCTTCCTCTTGCAGACGGAGGCGATGGAACTATTGAAGCGCTGGAAAGCAGAGGCTGCGGAGTAGAGAGACATCAAGCGACAGACCCGCTGGGCAGAGCGATTGAGGTTCCCGTTCTAAAGCTTAAAGATGGGGTTTTATGCGAAATGGCAAAATCTTCGGGCATTTCACTTCTATCAAAGGAAGAGAGGAATCCCTTAATCACCACAACTTACGGGCTGGGTGAGGTTATAATGAGTGTTGCTCGGGCCGGCCATAGATCTATAACCATAGGTATAGGAGGGAGTGCTACAAATGATGGAGGAGCCGGAATGTTGCAAGCTTTAGGTTTCAGATTTTATGACAGAAGCGGAGATCTAATAACAGGAGAGTACGGAATAACAGGAGGGATGCTTTCTCAGATACATAATATAGATGACTCCTCGGTACAACAAATTGTAAGAGAGTTAAAAATCAGAGTGGCCTGCGATGTCAATAACCCGCTATTGGGGGATTATGGAGCTACTAAAGTATATGGACCTCAAAAGGGAGCCGGAAAAGAGGCGCTCATAACTTTAGAGGAGGGTATGGTCTCATTTTCTAAGGTGTGTAAAAAATTTCTTAAGGTAGATTTAAGCGAAAATCCCGGTTCGGGAGCTGCAGGTGGGGTAGGGTTTGCCCTAAGTTCATTCCTTGGCGCAGAGATGGTAAGCGGATGGAGACTACTCTTTGAAATTGTTGATGCAGATAGGGAGTTCTCAAACTCTCATCTTATTATAACCGGTGAGGGGAGAACAGACGGACAAAGTTTATCGGGGAAGCTTTTAGATGGGGTTATTGAACTATCTCAAAAGTACAAACGGAGATTATGGATAATCTGTGGTGATAATTTGCTTACAAATAGAGAGTTGGAAATGGTGGGGGTTGAAAGACTATTCTCAATTTCACAAATAGAGCCAAATAAGGAGAGAGCAATATCTAATGCAGAATATCTTCTTAGAAAAATTTCACGTTCGGCTGCAACTTTTATTAAGCCGTTTACGTCTAACGAGCAAACAATAAAAACACAATAACATGGAAGGATCATTAGCAATTATCAGCCCGTTTCTGACAGCAATAGTGATAATTTTGATTATCTTTATAACAAAAGCAATGAGAGATAAGTCTAGAAACCAGGTAATAATGAAAGCATTAGAGCATGGAACAGAACTTTCTCCCGAGCTTTTCAGAGACGAAACAAAAAAGAAGAAAGACCCCCTCACCTCGGCATTGGCAACAATTGGAGTAGGAATCGCACTGTTTATCTCTCTTTATCTGTTCTTTGACTATCAACTGAAGTATGCAGCATTTGGATTTATTCCCCTTTTTGTTGGAATAGGTCAACTTGCCGGCTACCTTATAAATAAAAGGTCGGGAGATACAAGAGAGGAGATTTAAATATTGACTGCCATTTAACAACAGAGCAATAGAGTGACCAGAGCACAATTTGAGTTACAGGTTAAGATTAATCAGGAGCCCTTGAGGAGGTTTCTGATTAATCTCTGCTCCGGAGACATATCTCTGGCAGATGACATTGCACAGGAGGCATTTATAAAGGCCTATACCAACCTTAACTCGTTCAGTGGTAAATCTAAGTTCTCTACATGGCTTTTCAGGATTGCTTATAACTGTTTTTGCGACAATAAAAGAGCAGGGTCGAGATACACAACCTCTGAGTTGAACGATAATCTGATATATTCGTCTGATACTACAGACTCAAAATACAAGAATCAGGAGCTCTACATGGCACTGCAAAAATTGAACGAAAACGAGAGAAGCTGCATACTCCTGTTTTATATGGAAGATAAAAGTATAAAGGATATATCAGATATAACGGGAATCAAGGAGAACACAATAAAGTCTCATCTCTCCAGAGCAAAGAGTAATTTATCTGACCATCTAAAAAGTATAGGTTATGAAAGATGATAACATAAAAAATTTCTTCGATCGGCACAAACAGAAGATTGAAGACGAAGGATTCAGCGAGAGGCTGTTTGCCACCCTTGACTGTCTGCCGGCACCAAAACCAAAGAGAGACAACTCTATGCTTGTAATTGGTCTCTCTGCCCTGGCGGGGTTTATTCTTTTTTTGATAACCGGAGGTTATCAGGCGGTTATAGATGGACTTGTGTCTGCATCGGGAGCTACAACAGACATTAAGCTGCTTACGCCGGAGGTGATAATATCCCTACTTTTTACCGGAGTAACTCTCTTTTTTATTGGAAAATACGCCCTTGAATCAGATTAGAAAAAGTTAAACGGTGGTGTTCGCATACACCGTATCTCTCTATGGCCTGCCTATGCATTTTTGTAGGGTAGGCCATATTTTTTTCCCAGCCATATTGTGGATAGTCTGCCGCAATAGAGAGCATATATTCATCTCTGTGGCTTTTTGCCAAAACAGAAGCCGCGGCAATTGAGCTGTACTTGCCATCTCCTCCAACAATACAATCAAACGGAATCTCCTTATAGGGATAAAACCTGTTCCCATCTATGATTAGATGTTCGGGAACACTACTTAGTTTGTCTAATGCACGATGCATGGCCATTATGGAGGCGCGTAAAATATTGTATCTATCTATCTCTTTAGCGGAGCAGCTTGCAACGGCCCAATCAACCGCCTCCATCTCAATCACCCTCCTAAGAGTCTCCCTCTCCCGTTTTGTCATTTTTTTTGAATCGTTCAGAGATGGATGGTAAAAGTGGGGTGGGAGTATTACTGCTGCAGCGTACACAGGGCCGGCCAGACATCCCCTGCCTGCCTCGTCGCATCCGGCTTCAACTATGTTGGCCGCCATATAGTTTAACAAGGGCTCTTTCACTACGGTTAATTTGGATGCAATTTACCAAATTTATTCTTTAGATAAGCTCTCGAGATACTCTGTGCCTCTACTCTCCTCTTTGATTACCCCGATAACTCTCTCTTTGGTCTCTAAGTTTGTCTTGAGAACCTTAATTTCGCCCTCTAGCTCAGCTATAGTAATTCTATACTCTCTTTTGAGCTCATCAATGATTCTCTCATACTTTTTTTGACACTTATCTATAAGAGTATTATCGCTGAGACTTTCCGAACCAAAGATCAAATACTCCAAACTTACATTTAAGAGAGCAGCTATTAATTCAAGCTTAGGATTTACCAGACCGGTGCTGCCCCTCTCCAACTCTCTGTATGAATTGGTAGATATACCAAGCTTCACCCCCATATACTCCTGAGTCAATCCGGCTGTCTTTCGGGATCTTTTGATCCGCTCTCTTATTTTGTCGTTATTCATTTATAACAAATATACCTCCGGAGAGGCACAGAATAAACACAAGTAAAAGTTGTTATAAAAGCATATAAAAGTTGTTATGAGTAGCAAATTGTGACTCAAATTTCAAAAAATTGAAATAAATAAGATAAATAACAACCAAAAGGTTGGTTTGAATTGTTAAAAAGCTGTTATTTGTTTCAAAAAAATGAAAAAAGAGTTTAATTGCCCGTGTGTTATAGATACGCTCAACACACTTCTGGAGGAGAGGTGCATGTATCTCATCTCTACATTCAATTCTGCCGATATATCTACCATAACAGGTATTCCTGTTTTTTCGCTGGATAGTTGCTGCAGGGAGCATTTTGGTTGCAGTACAGATTATCTGATTATGAAATACAGAATCTCTCATGCAGCATATCTCCTAAAAAACGGTGTACCTTTTAGTGCTCTTCACAGACTTGCTGGATTCAGAAGCGAAGGTTCGTTAAAGCGAGCTTTGAGCTCTATTGCCGATTAAAAAAAAATTCATAAATTTGAGTTTTCTACTTTAAAAAAATAGTTACTAATATGTAAATGGATCTAATATGAAAGTCTATCCCACTATGAACATCCGCAACGTAGTCCTGTTAGGAAATACGAAGTCTGGTAAAACTACCCTTGCGGAGACAATGTTGTTTGAAGGAAAAGTAATTGATCGAAGAGGTTCGGTTGAGGCAAAAACAACAGTAAGCGACAATACCGAAATTGAACAGATCTACCAAAGGTCTATCTATCCGTCTCTGTTGTACACAGAGTTTATGGACAATAAGCTGAATATAATAGATACTCCGGGCTCAGATGATTTTGTTGGGGGTGTAATATCGGCATTTAAGGTGGCTGATACAGGAGTTTTAATTATAAATGCTCAGCAAGGTGTTGAGGTGGGAACCGAGATATTGGCAAGATATGCAGAGAAACATGCTAAGCCGCTTATTTTGGGCGTCAATCAACTTGATCATGAAAAGGCAAATTGGGAAGGTACAATAGAGTCATTAAAACAAACCTTTGGAAAAAAGGTGGTTATTGTACAGTTTCCTATAGATCCGGGTCTTAACTTTAAATCTTTCATAGATGTTCTCAAAATGAAAATGTATGTTTTCAAAGATGAGAACGGAACAAGAGAGGAGCACGAGATTCCTGCAGACTATGCAGATCAGGCAGAGGAGTATCATCAGGAGCTTGCCGAAATGGCAGCCGAAAATGATGAATCGCTTATGGAGGCCTTTTTCGACAAAGGGCGCCTTTCTGAGGACGAGATTAGAAAAGGGTTGTCTATAGGTCTTGCAAAGTGTGAGATAATGCCTCTTTTCTGTCTGTCGGCTAAGAGAGACATTGGTGTTAAAAGGTTGATGGAGTTTATAATCAACGTTGCACCAACTCCGGAAAAGATGGAGCAGAAGCTTAAAGACGGTAATACCGTACCTTGCGATGTATCTGGCCAGGCCTCAATTTTTATATACAAAACCTCTATTGAGCAACACCTTGGAGAGGTCTCTTACTTTAGGGTGATGTCTGGTAAGTTAACCGAGGGTATGGATGTTACCAATCATGAGACAGGAGCAAAAGAAAGGATATCAACAATATATGCAGTTGCAGGAAAGAAGAGAGAGAAACTTCCGGAGATAGTGGCCGGAGATATTGGTTGTACAGTTAAGCTTAAATCTGTAAAGACAAATCAGACATTAAACGGTGGATCTAAAGAGTGGGCGTTTGAGCCGATTAAGTTCCCGCCCTCAAAATTCAGAACCGCTATTAAAGCAAAGGTAGAGAAAGACGAAGAGAAGCTTGGAGAGATATTGAACAGGGCTCATGCAGAGGACCCTACTATAAAAGTAGAGTACTCTAAGGAGCTTAAACAGACTATCTTGAGTGGACAAGGTGAACACCACATTAACATTCTTAAGTGGCACTTGACTAACACCCACAAACTGGAGGTAGATTTAATCTCGCCTAAGATCCCATACAGAGAGACAATTACTAAAGTGGCAGTTGCAGACTACAGACATAAGAAACAATCAGGCGGAGCGGGTCAGTTTGGAGAGGTACATCTTCTTCTTGAGCCGGTTGTAGAGGGGGTACCGGCAGGGAACAAATTCAAAGTAGAGGGGCGCGAACTTGTACTTAACCTTAAAGGGAAAGAGGAGTATACAATGGACTGGGGCGGAAAGCTCGAATATTACAACTGTATAGTGGGAGGATCTATTGACGCAAGATTTATGCCTGCAATACTTAAAGGGATAATGGAGAAGATGGAAGAGGGTCCATTAACGGGATCTTATGCCAGAGATATAAGGGTATTTGTTTATGATGGTAAAATGCACCCGGTAGACTCAAATGAGATTTCATTTAAACTTGCAGGTAGAAATGCATTTAAAGAGGCCTTCAAAAAGGCAGGACCAAAGATTATGGAGCCAATCTACAATGTAGAGGTTCTTGTTCCCAGCGACTGCATGGGAGATGTAATGAGCGATCTTCAGAACAGAAGGGCAATGATAGAGGGTATGAGCAGTGAAAAGGGGTTTGAGGTTATAAAGGCCAGAGTTCCGCTCGCAGAGATGCACAAGTACTCAACTACACTCAGCTCTTTAACATCGGGAAGGGCAACCTTTACAATGACTTATGCCGAGTATCAACAGGTGCCTGCAGAGGTTCAAGACAAGCTTCTAAAAGAGTATGAAGCAAGCGAGAAGGACGAATAGACCTAAATGATAAAAGCAGAGAATATTACCAAATCTTACGGATCTCTTTTGGTTCTTAAGGGAATAAATTTTGAAACAAAAGATTCTGAAGTGCTAAGTATTGTTGGAGCAAGCGGGGCCGGAAAGTCCAGCCTGCTCCAAATTCTTGGTACACTTTCTAAACCCGATACCGGAAAGGTGTTTATAGACGGACAAGATCTATTCTCTTTAAAATCAAATGCACTTGCAGATTTTAGAAACAGGAGAATTGGATTTGTATTTCAATTCCACCATCTGCTACCCGAATTTACTGCCTTAGAGAATGTGGCAATACCTGCCCTGATATCGGGAACAGGTATGAGCGCATCAAAAGAGAGGGCCGGTGAACTACTCTCCTTCCTTGGTTTAAAAGAGAGGCTTAATCATAAACCCTCGGAGTTGAGTGGTGGTGAGCAACAAAGAGTTGCAATAGCAAGAGCACTTATAAATAATCCATCTGTTCTTTTTGCCGACGAACCGTCGGGGAATTTAGACACCGTTACAAAAAGAGAGATACATAAGCTCTTCTTCGATCTTAGAGAGAGGTTCGGAATAACAATAGTAATTGTTACTCACGACAGGGAGTTGGCATCTATGAGCGATAGGACGCTTGAGATGAAAGATGGGGAGTTTCTTCTTTAAACGGTTTACCGTAAACAACAGACTTTCTTCAATGAAGGTGAATACCGACGGGGTTTTACTTGCCGCCTGGAGCTCTGTTCCGGTAAACGGAGGCAAAGTCCTGGATATTGGGGCAGGAACAGGAGTTATCTCTCTTATAGTTGCACAGCGAACAGAAAATCATACAGTGCAAACGGATATTCATGCAATAGAGATAGATAGTGTGTCGGCCGATGAATGCAGAGAGAACTTTATCAGCTCTCCTTGGAGTGGCAGATTGTCTGTAACTAATATCTCCTTAAAGAGTTTTCTGACAAACTATTTTCCCCCAAGAGATGGTGAATACTCCAACATTCTTACCAATCCGCCCTATTTTACACAGTCGCTTAAAGCAGATTCTCAAAGGAAAAGCATAGCTAGACACAACGACTCAATGCCTTTTGAACAGATTGCTCTATCATCTTCTGTAATGCTCAAAGAAAACGGAACACTCTCGATTATTCTCCCTATTGCCGAGTTTGCTCGTTTTAAAGGGTGCGCCAATGAGATGGGATTATACTTAAATAGAGAGTGTATTGTTAAAACGGTAGAGAACAAGCCACCTAAACGAGTTATGGCAGAGTTTACCAAAGGGTTGTGCCCTTTAAAAGTTAATGATGCTCAGGTATTGGTAATGCAGGAGATAGGTGGAGAGTACTATACAGAGCAATACTGCTCCCTTGTTGAGGACTATTACCAAAAAAGTTTAAAAAAAATGCGATCCTCTATTTAGGTTGCGGAGGTTGTGACATACCCCCTCTAAACTGGTGTATCATCTTCATCCTAAAGTCGTCTTCGGCTTTGTACATTCTTGCCAACTTCTCTACAGACAATATTTTGGAGAGCTTATTATAGTACTCCTTATGAATCTCTCCCTCTTGAGATCCTTGATTGACAAATGATTCTACCAATTTTTTTAACTCCTGCTCAGACACCTTCTCTTCGCCTGAGAGTGCTTTGTTAATGGATTTTAGTGTAGACTGAGCTTTTCTCATCACGCCCTCTCTCTCTTTCCAGTATTGGTTGTAGATTGGCCAAAACTCCTCTGCCTCCTTGGGAGTTAACTGTATCTCGGAGGTGAAAAAAGCGATCTTAGCACTTTGGATCTGTTGATATCTTTGATTCCGCTGTTGTTGTCTCGCTTCAGAATTTGGCTGAGCTAAGAGAGTGAGAGCAAAGAGGAAAAAAGTAAATGTCGGGATTATCTTTTTCATCGTAACAAAATATTAAAGTTTAATCAAGCGATGCCAGAGTTACAATATCTATGTGCTCCGATATATATGTAAGCAGCTCATCGTCGCCTATATCTGCTGATTGCTTATAAAGCGTATCATCTTCAAAATCGTAAAAATCTACGAAAGTAGGTTTGAGAAACCCTTCGTCCAGGAGTTGTGAATTGGCTGTTATACCTATTACTTCCAACTCGTTACTCTTACCCGGGAATAGAGAAAATACTCCGTAACCAATTATAAAAATGGCAGCAAAAAGCGAGAAGAGTGCCAACTGAGGTCTAAGAATAGTAAAAAAACCAACCCCGGCAGGTGCTCTCTTCTCCGCTATCTTATTAGAGAGAGTTTCTCTGAACTCTTCAAAATACCCGTCGGGTACCTTGAACGGGTTCTTTTTTAACCCTGTGTTGTTTATGTCGATCTCATCTTTCATACCTATTTGACTAAATAAAACTAAAAAGGATTAAACAGACTCTTTTAAATATTCTTGAACTTTTTGGAAAGCGTGATGATATGATGCTTTCAAGGCTCCAACGGATGTATCTAAAATTTCTGAAATATCTTCGTACTTCATCTCTTCGTAGTAGCGGAGGTTGAAAACAGCTCTCTGTTTCTCCGGGAGCTTCATTATTGCTCTCCTGAGAAGCGTTTGAGTCTTATCTCCGTCAAAATAGCAATCTGCTTCAAGCTGATTTTCTATCTGTCTTGAGTAGTCGCTAAGAGAGAGCATCGCCTTAAGCTTAGCTCTCTTGATAAATGTAAGACTCTCGTTTGTTGCTATACGGTATAGCCATGTATAAAGCCTGGACTCCTCTCTGAATTGAGGCAGAGCATTCCAGGCTTTTATAAATGTATTTTGAAGTATGTCGTTGGTATCTTCGTGAGAAGCAGTTAGTTTTCGTATATGCCAGTAAAGACGCTCACTGTACTTTTCAACAATCAGATTGAAGGCGTAGTTCTCCCTTCCCTCCTCTCTGAAAAGTGTGAGTAAATCTTTATCTTCCATACATCTCCCTTTTATACTGCTTTTCTTGCCAGTACCTTTTTAACGGCTTTAACTATGTTGTTGGTATCTAGATTGTACTCTTTCATAAGGTGTGCCGGCTCTCCGCTTTGACCAAACTTATCATCAACAGCAACAAACTCGGCCGGCACAGGTGTGGTTGTACAAAGTAACCCTGAGATAAGCTCTCCAAGTCCTCCTGCAATAAGGTGCTCCTCTGCAGTTACCACAGCTTTTGTTTTAGCTACCGATTCTAAGACTGCATCTGAATCTAAAGGTTTAATGGTATGAATATTTATAAGCTCGGCCTCAATACCCTCCTCTAATAATATTTCACAGGCCTTTATTGCCTCCCACACCATATGGCCGGTAGCAAATATAGATACGTGTGTACCCTCTATGAGTCGAATGGCTTTCCCTATTTTAAACTCCTCTCCCTCAGGAGTGAAGTTGGGAACAGATGGACGCCCAAACCTAAGATAGACAGGCCCGTGATAATCTGCTATTGCAATAGTGGCTGCCTTTGTCTGATTATAATCACAAGGATTAATTACCGTAATGTTTGGCAACATCCTCATTAGACCGATATCTTCCATAATCTGGTGGGTAGCTCCATCTTCTCCTAATGTAATACCTGCGTGGGAGGCGCAAATCTTCACATTGGTCTCTGAATAGGCCACGGTTTGCCTGATTTGATCATAAACTCTGCCTGTGGCAAATCCGGCAAAAGAGCCAACAAAAGGGATCTTTCCCGTAACAGCCATACCCGCAGCTGTCCCTATCATATTTGCTTCGGCTATACCGCATTGGAAAAACCTGTTTGGATACTTTGCTGCAAATGCATCCATTTTAAGCGAACCGGTGAGGTCGGCACATAGTGCCACAACATCTTCCCGGGTACCACCCAGCTCCAAAAGCCCTGCACCAAACCCCGATCTTGTATCTTTATTCCCGCTATTTTCAAACTTCTTTTTCATCTTAATCTACTGTTAAAAGGTTAGAAATCTCCAAGAGTCTCTTTGAGTTGGCTCAGTGCCTTTTCTGTTTGATCTTGGTTTGGAGCTTTTCCATGCCAGTGGTGAGTCCCCTCCATAAAGTCTACACCTTTGCCCATATCTGTCTTCATAAGAATCATTTTTGGCTTTCCGTCTCCCCTCTTTTTCTTAGCATTATCAATCACCTCCCTAATCTCATCTATATTATGACCGTCTGCAACAATGCAATCCCATCCAAAAGAGATCCATTTTGCTTGAAGATCGCCAAGATTCATCACCGAGCTTACCGGACCGTCTATCTGTTGACCATTCCAGTCTGTAAAAGCAATCACTCCGTCTAGTTTATGGTGAGCGGCAAACATTGCGGCCTCCCAAATCTGACCCTCTTCGCACTCACCGTCGCCTAGAAGAACATATACAAAATTCTCCTCATTATTCAACCTCTTTGTTAATGCTGCACCGCAAGCAACAGACAATCCTTGACCAAGAGAACCCGAAGCAACATGCACCCCCGGTAAACCCCTCTCAACAGAGGGATGACCCTGCAGTCTGGATCCAAGTTTACGGAATGTAGATAGCTCCTCAAGGTTAAAATACCCGCTTCTTGCCAGTACACTGTAGTAAACAGGCGAAAGATGCCCGGCAGAGAGGAAGAACATGTCGCTGCCAACTCCGTCTCTTCTCCAGCTTTTTGGAGCGTGATTCATTTTGTCGAAAAACAGAACTGTAAGAATATCGGTGCTGCTGAGAGACCCTCCCGGATGACCGGAGGCAGCCATGCTTACCATTCTGATAATATCTCTTCTTACCTGAGATGCCGTCTCCTGTAATTTTAAAGTTTCAACCATTATGATATTTGTGATTTGTTACTAATCTCACAAAGATAGTATCAAACTTATAATTTTGGAATTATTTTTATCTTTGCAGCCGGGAACAATCCCAATCATGTAAGATGAAGCATATAAGGAACTTTTGTATAATTGCACATATAGACCACGGAAAGAGCACACTGGCCGACAGACTGCTTGAGGTTACCAAAACAGTCACAGAGCGCGACATGGATAATCAAGTACTCGATTCTATGGATCTGGAAAAGGAGAAGGGTATAACCATCAAAAGCCATGCTATACAGATGGATTATGAGTACAAAGGAGAGAAGTATGTACTCAATCTTATAGACACACCCGGCCACGTAGACTTCTCTTACGAAGTATCGAGAGCTATCGCTTCCTGCGAAGGTGCTCTTTTGGTTGTTGATGCAACTCAAGGCATACAGGCTCAAACAATATCAAATCTTTATCTGGCTATCAATCACGATCTTGAAATAATACCTGTGCTTAATAAGATTGATATGGAGGCAGCCATGATTGACTCTGTAAAAGATCAGATTATAGAGCTTATTGGGTGCAAAGACGAAGATATCTTGCTTTCGAGTGGAAAGACAGGGGAGGGGGTTCCTCAGATTCTGGAAGCCATTGTAGAGAGGGTTCCGGCTCCAAAGGGCGATGTTGAGGCTCCGTTACAGGCGCTGATTTTTGATTCTGTTTTCAACTCTTTTAGAGGAATAATCGCCTACTTTAAAGTGGAGAACGGTGTAATCAGAAAAGGCGATAAGGTTAAATTCTTTAACACAGGCAAAGAGTATGAAGCCGATGAAGTGGGTAAATTGCGCCTGAAAATGGTTCCAACAGGAGAGGTTCGTACAGGCGATGTAGGCTATATAATTTCGGGAATAAAAACCGCCAGTGAGGTAAAAGTTGGAGATACAATCACACATAGAGAGAGACCTTGCAAGAGCTCTATTGCTGGTTTTGAAGAGGTGAAACCTATGGTGTTCGCAGGTCTTTATCCTGTTGAGGCAGATGAGTACGAAGATTTAAGAAGCTCATTGGAGAAGCTTCAGCTAAATGATGCATCTCTGGTTTTTGAACCGGAATCTTCATTGGCTCTAGGTTTTGGATTCAGATGCGGCTTTCTTGGACTGCTTCATATGGAGATAGTACAGGAGAGACTCTACAGAGAGTTCGATATGGATGTGATTACCACTGTTCCTAACGTATCATATAAAGTGTATACCACACAGGAAGAGGTTCTGGACGTACACAATCCATCAGGACTACCGGCGCCTACTCTTATAGACTATATAGAGGAGCCATACATTAGAGCACAGATAATTTCAAAATCGGAGTATTTTGGAGTCATAATGAAACTCTGTATGGATAAGAGAGGAACATTAATCAGTCAGAATTTTCTGACAAGTGAGAGAGTTGAGTTAAATTACGATATGCCTCTTGCAGAGATTGTTTTTGACTTTTATGATAAACTAAAATCTGTATCCAGAGGATATGCCTCGTTCGACTATCATATTACAGGATATAAAGAGGCCGATCTGGTAAAGCTGGATATTCTGCTCAACGGAGAGCAGGTAGACGCTCTGTCTAGTCTTATCCACAGAGACCATGCTTACGATTTTGGAAGAAGAATGTGTGAAAAACTCAAAGAGCTCATACCAAGACAGCAATTCGATATCGCCATTCAAGCAGCGATAGGGTCTAAAATCATTGCCAGAGAGACAGTTAAAGCCGTAAGAAAAGATGTTACCGCCAAATGCTACGGAGGAGATATCTCCCGGAAGAGAAAGCTGTTGGAAAAACAGAAGAAGGGTAAGAAACGAATGAGGCAAGTAGGTAACGTAGAGGTTCCTCAAAGTGCCTTTATGGCGGTTCTAAAGCTAGATTAAAATCTAAAAGCTAGATTAAAAAAAGAGGGCAACTATAAAGTGATTTTTAGTTGCCCTCTCTCTATTTTGTTCTTTTCAGATTACTCTCTGAACTTTGCAAACTCAATGTCTTTTTGTGCACGAGCTTTAAGCTCCTCGTTTTTGTAAACTATCTCCAGTTGTTTTGCAACCTCTGTCATGTTTCCTTGACGTGCAGCAATAATCGCTCTCATGTAAGCAGCGTGAGGGCATTTGCAGGTGATTGCAGCAGATGCTTTGTCAAGCTGATTTGTAAGAATGTAGGCAAGACCTTCGTTCTCACTCTTGCTTCCTGCCAGCTTGTTAACAGCCTCGGCATATCTTCCATTTAGGATATCTATGATGGCAGAGTTATTTTTTGCCTCTTTCAAGCTAGATTTTGCAAACATCTCCGATGCGGTCTTGTAATCTTTTTCACGAAGAGCAACAATACCAGCGTTGTTGTAGTAGTATGGAGAGGTTTTGTTGGTAACCTTAGCAAGCGCAGCTTTTGCCTCTGCCAGTTTACCATTGTCAAGAGATACGGCAGCCAGATTGTTGTATCCGCGATCGCACTTGAACTTATCACCTGCTTTTTTGTACAGCATGGCTTTGGTATCGTAGTCTTTTACAAGAGTTGCTGTATAAAGAAGCGCCTCAACATCCATAATCTCTACATTAGTTTTTGCAAGCTCCTTAAGCTCCTCGTCGGTATAGTTTGTATAATCTATATTTGCAATCATCCTGGCTCTTCTTAACTCAGGAAGAATCTTGTCTGCAAGTGTTTTGAATACAAACGACATATTTCTAATCTCTCTCTCGCGAACCATAGGGTCGTTATACATAGAGAGAACACGAAGAATAAGCTCTTTATCTTGGATATTAGAAGCAGCTACCAGTTCTTGGAATCCATCCCAGTCCTCTGCAATTGTAGATACATTTACCGGTGCAGTAAGAGGAACATTTTTAGTTACTCTGTCAAATGCGCTCTTAGCAGTCTCACCACGTTTGTCGGATAGTTTTGAGTTAAGTGTAAGAGGACCGTCAGGTGAAGCATAAGCTACGATATCTGTACTTTTTACTGCTCTGCGCTCATCTTTCTCAACCGAAGCAAGGAATTTTTCAAACTCTTTGATCTCTGCTTTTGTAAGCTCTTTTGGTCTTACAACATGGCTGTTGATTGTGTAAAGAATTTGAGTCTCTTTTTTCTCTTTTAGAATTTTTTGATAGTTATTAGAGGTTATAGCTGTCTCACCATCTGTATGAACAAGCTTATAAGTTATGTTTGCACCGTCTGCAACTTTGTATGGAGCAGGGAAGTCATACTTCTTAAGTTTATTCCATACTGCAACTCTCAGCTCAAGATGAGATTTCTCCATGCCCGGCTTATAGGCAAACTTAACCGTGTTACTGGCTTTACCTCCGGCCAGATAGATGGTCTGGAAGTTGTCTGTAACCTTCTCGCCCTGAAGCTTAAAAGCAGGAGCAGCTACTTCTCCACCCTGATAAACAAGAACAGGGATCACTTCAAGAATTGCTCTTGGGTGGAAGTATTTCTCAGGGAAGCTCATAGTGTAGGTTGCTGTAATTTCATCGGCAACCACCTCCAGAACTTTCGGATTACTCTCAACGCTCACCAGTTGAGCGTCTTTAGCCATCTTTGAAGGGTTGCTGCAAGACACCATTGACATTCCAAGGATGGCAACCGCTAAAATTTTAAACAGGTTTTTTTTCATTCTAAAATATATTTATAGTTTAATCATTAATTTATTCTCTCCCATAACACTAGGGGTATCTTTGCAAATATATAAAAAAAGTTTAAAAAAATTTATATTAAAACACCGCTAATCCTTAATTGTTCGAGATCTTGCGGCGTGTCAACCGAGTAACTTTTAAACTTCGTCTCTGCTACTCTGATTCTTATGCAATTTTCAAGCCATCTGAGCTGCTCTAGGTTTTCTGCACCTTCCAATCTTCCGGGCGCCATTGAGCATACCTTTATTAATATATCGCGTCTGTATCCGTAAAGCCCTATATGTTTGTAAAATTTAAAGTTTCCGGGCCAACTCTCTTTCGCTATATCCCTGATATATGGAATTGGGCTTCTGCTAAAATAAAGAGCGTTCATTCTGCTGTCAAAGACAACTTTTGGAGAGTTTGGGTTGAATATCTCCTCTCTATCTTCTATTAATTTTACCAAAGTAGCTATTTGAGGTTGGTCATTTTCTACATCGTCAAAACATCTTGAAAGCTCCAGGAGCTGTTCGGGTTCAATAAACGGCTCGTCACCCTGAACATTTATTACAAATTTGCACTCGACTCCGCACTCCTCCTCTGCCTTATACATTGCTTCAAGTACCCTGCTTGTTCCATTAATGTGATGTGGGGAGGTCATTAATGCTTTTCCTCCGTATTTTACCACTTCGTTATATATCTCTTGATTATCTGTTGCCACATAAACATATTCAAAAGCTTGCGTGGCTCTCTCGTACACTCTTCTTATCATGGTTTTACCACCTATGTCTGCAAGAGGTTTCCCCGGAAATCGAGTGGAGGCATACCGGGCAGGGATGATTGCAAGAAATCTCATTTTACCTTGTATAATTTCTCAAAGGTATAAATTTTATCTATTTTTGTATGCTATGGATTTAAGATCAATAAAACAAAGGTTTGATATCATTGGAGATAACCCGGCACTGGACAGGGCACTTGAAATTGCTGTGCAGGTTGCCGGAACAGATCTCTCTGTGTTGATAACGGGAGAGAGCGGTGTAGGAAAGGAGGTGATTCCTCAGATTATCCATATAAACAGCCCCAGAAAACATAATCAATATATTGCAGTTAACTGCGGAGCCATACCCGAAGGCACAATTGACTCCGAACTTTTTGGTCATGAGAAGGGATCCTTCACAGGGGCTTTTGAGACTAGAAAGGGCTATTTTGAAGTAGCAGACGGTGGAACTCTGTTTCTGGACGAAGTGGCTGAACTACCCCTTAGCACTCAGGTAAGATTGTTGAGAGTAATACAGTCGGGAGAGTTTATAAAAGTGGGCTCATCGAAAGTTCAAAAAACAAACGTTAGAGTTATAGCTGCAACAAACGTGAATTTAACCAGAGCTATTGAGCATGGAAAATTCAGAGAAGATCTCTACTACAGACTGAACACCGTTCCTATAACTGTTCCGCCATTAAGAGAGAGAAAGGGAGATATCCATCTTCTTTTTAAGAAGTTTGCATTAGACTTTGCAGACAAGTATATGATGCCTGCAATAAAACTAACACCGGAATCTGTTGCTGTTTTAGAGTCGTACCGATGGCCTGGAAATGTGAGACAACTAAAAAGTATAGCCGAACAGATATCTGTTATTGAGCACAATCGCCAGATTGGCCCTGAGTTATTAAAAAAATACCTTCCTCACGACCCCCTCAACTCTCTTCCGGTTAGAACAGAGGGTCACGGACAGGATTATCTTACAGACAGAGACATTATATTTAAAGTGTTGTACCAGTTGCGTCAAGAGGTTGAAGAGCTTAAGACTAAACTCAAAACAGACTCAGTGCAGATGCAAAGTGCAGCTACCAGATTGTCTCCGAATAAAGATCTGTCCGGGGCTATAGAGGAGACCTCTATTGTTGAATATGAAGAGGATTTGCATGAGATTACCGATGGAGATATTGATGGATCTGATACCAAAGACGAATCTGCTATTTCAGGGGAGGCGCTATCTATTCAAAGAGTTAGTGAGGAGCTTATCAAGAGAGCATTAGAGAGAAATAACGGAAAGAGAAAGCTGGCAGCAGCCGATTTGGGGATATCGGAGAGGACCCTTTATAGAAAAATCAAGGAGCTCAATTTAGATTTATGAAAAAATTGACCATCACGCTTATTCTGATATTAACAGCCGTACTATATGGCTGTGGAATCTACTCATTTTCGGGCACGGCACTTGCCCCCGATGTTAACACTATAACGGTTTATAATATAGAGAACAGGGCACTTAGGGTAAACCCCGCACTAAGTAATAAACTTACCGAGGAGCTGAAAGAGAAGTATAGAAAGTTTACTAAGCTTAGACTTACAAATGATAATGGCGATTTGATTGTTGAGGGGCAGATTGTTAGCTACGAAACTGCCTCAATTGCGGTGACTGCTCAGGAGGTTGCTGCTCAGAACAGATTAACAGTAACCGTTAAAATAGTATTTACTAATGTGAAATATCCTAAAGAGAGCTTTGAAAGAAGCTTTGCTGCATTTGAGGACTATTCATCGGCCTTGTCGCTCGATGCTGTTGAAGCAAGACTTGTAGACAGCATAATTGAGAAAATTACAGAGGAGATATTTAATGCAACGGTTGCAAACTGGTAAATTTATGAGAGAAAAAGATCTGTCTTTGTTGGAGAAATACATAGTTCGTTATCCGTGGTACGGAAACGGATATGTTGGTATTTTTGAAAAAATGTGCACCATAGACAAAGAGAGTGCTCGCATCTACCTTGCGAAAGCTGCGGCGAGAACCTATTCAAGAGGGTTTCTTTACAGACTGTTCAATTCCGACTCAATAGTTTTAGCTCATGATGAGGATACAATAGAGGGAAATTTTGCTGTAAATGAACAGATGCCCGAGCCGATACTGGATGAGATGCCGGAGATTGTGCTCGATGAGATGTCTGATATAGTCCCCGACAATATGCCAAAGTTTGTTCTTGCAGGGGGAGACTACTTCTCCAGAAGGGATTTTGAGGAGATTGAGCTTGACCGATCTAAACCATTAGATAACTTTATAGCCGAGAAGCCCTCTCTTTTAAGGTCGGCTATTGAGGGGAGATCTCTGGAGACACTATCTAATAAAGAGAATGAAATTTCGGAATCTTTTACAGATGCCGAGTTCTATACAGAGACTCTAGCTAATATTTACATAGAGCAGGGTTTCTATAAAAGAGCCCTGGATGTTTATTCTAAACTTATTTTGTTATATCCGGAAAAAAGTAGTTACTTTGCCTCCCTTGTAAAAGAGATCAAGAAAAAATATAATTAATATTATAATATGTATACAGTAATAGCTATTCTAATTGTAATTGCAAGTATATTGCTAACAATAGTTGTTTTAGTGCAAAACTCTAAAGGCGGAGGACTTGCAGCAAATTTTGCTTCGGGTAATCAAACCTTTGGTGTACGTCAAACAGCAGACTTTCTGGAGAAGGCAACATGGACTCTGGCCATCTCAATACTTGTGCTTTGTGTTTTAGCCACAGCTTTTGTATCTACAGGAAATACTCAAAAGCAAAATTCAATTCAACAGAGAATAGAGAATACAGCTCCTATACAAGGGCAACCTGAATTCCCTACTACTCCTGCTCCTGAACAACCAACAACTGAAACCCCGGGAACTCCACAAAACTAAAAAAATTTTTCTACAGAATATCAGCTCGTTACACAAGTAACGAGCTTTTTTTGTGAAAAAATTAGTACTATGTGATACAAGGTAATAAAATAATTATATATATTTGCAGTACCAAATTCTATAAAATATTAAATAGGTTTAAAAATGAAAAAAGTAGTGACAGTAGGTATAGGTGGAAGAAGCTTCGTTATAGATGAAGATGCCTATCAAAGATTGAGTCTTTACCTTACAAGGTTTAAAGAGAGAACAAAAATGGGAGTTCAGTCGGGAGATGTTATGGAAGATCTCGAGCAAAGAATTTCTGAGCTATTTACAGAGGCCCTGGGGTCTAGGTTGGAGGTTGTTAACATTAATATGGTAAACAATGTTATCTCGCAACTTGGAATGCCCGATGGCGGTACTATGGATGAAGATTTTGGTGTAAGAGATGATTATGCAGGTACAGGCACCGTGAAAAAACTTTTCAGAGACCCAGACAATAAGAGTTTAGGAGGAGTTTGCAGCGGCCTTGCTCTCTACCTGAATACCGATGTTGTGCTACTTAGAGTACTGTTTGTAATTGCACTCTTTATGGGTGGTGTTGGATTTTGGGCCTATATAATCTTTTGGATAGTTGCACCTATGGCATACACCGCTGCCCAAAAATGTGAGATGAGAGGGTTACCTGTTACAGCAGAGAACCTAAGAAAATTTTCCAACTATAAATAGAGAGCCATGAACGAGATAAACACAGATAATATAAAATCGCAAATGCGAAAAGGTGTTTTGGAGTACTGCATACTGAGTATTCTCAATAACAACGACGCATATGCATCTTCTCTAATTGCAGAGTTAAAAGATGCAAAGATGATTGTGGTAGAGGGTACACTCTATCCGCTGTTAACACGACAGAAAAATCAGGGACTTTTAAACTATAGGTGGGAGGAGTCGCAACAGGGTCCACCACGTAAATACTACTCTATTACAGAGAGAGGCAGAGAGCTTCTTGCCGAGATGGACTCTGCATGGGCAGAGATTGTTGAAACAATAGCTTTAATAAGAAATAACAAAAAATAAGATGAAAAAGGTTGTAAAAGTAAGTATCGGTAATCTGGCCTTTAGTGTAGAGGAGGAGGGTTTTCTCCTTATTAAGGGCTACCTAGACGAGCTGCAGGATCACTACGAATCCAATGAAAATGGTACCGAGATCATTGAGGGGATAGAGGAGAGAATGGCCGAGCTGTTTGTTGAGAGAAGCGGATCTAATACAGTTGTAACAACTTCTGTTGTAAAGGATGTGATCACTGTGCTTGGAAGACCCGAAGCAATATTTGAAGAGCAGAGCGATGGGAGATCAACCGGAACCGGATCTTACAGAAGAGTGCAAAAGAGATTGTACAGAAACAACGACAACAAAGTAATCGGAGGTGTTTGCTCCGGTCTTGCTGCCTACACATCGCTGGACGTAACTTTGGTAAGAGTGCTTTTTGTTATTCTTTTTATCGGCTTCTCTGTATTTGGTCTGTTTCATGTTGGAGGGGGCTCCTTTATGGTTCTTGCCTATATTATTATGTGGATAATTATTCCCGAGGCAAGAACTGTTGAACAGAGATGTGCAATGTATGGAGAGTCTGTAGATCTCTCCGATATTCAGAGAACTGTTAGGAGAGAGGCCAAAAAAGCAGGCAGAAAAATAAGAAACGAAGGGTCGGATGTATTGGGAGGTATTGCAAGGGTTTTCACTAAAGTTGTGGCTATAGCATTAGTAATCTTCTCTATAACCGGTATTTTGGCCTTGTCTTTTGCCCTTTTAGGTGTTGAGTTATTTAAAGATGTAACTCCGGTTACGTTAATAAACTACGTAGAGATGGGTATTAGCAATACACTATACCTAAAAATTGCATTTTTGGCTATGATCTTTTTACCTCTTATCGGTATGCTTTATGGAGGGATTCAGCTTCTGTTTGAGTTTAGATCTCCAAGAGTAAGACCCGGACTGGTTATCTTATTGTTATGGGTTGCATCTATAATATCTTTCTCTTTTATGGCGGCTAAAGCATCGAGACCTTATTGGAACGATGCATGGCATGGCGAAGAGCTTGTTTTAAATACTGCCTCAGATACCATCTTTATCAAATTTGAACATACTAACAAAATGCCAAAAGAGAGAGTAATGTTAGATGGGGGCTACTCCAATTTTGGACTTTTATGGATGGGTGGTAAAGAGACAAACGAAGAGATGGTTATCTTCCCAAGAGTAAAGATAGTTAAGCAGAGCAACCAGGAGAGAAGCGAGGTTAGAAGTAGAACGTGGTCGCATGCATATACCTACTCAGAAGCCCTTGCAAAATCGCAGACTAACATGCCGCAATATACAGTAGAAGACTCTCTTATTACAATAAAACCAAGTGTCTATACCAAGGATAAAAAATGGGATGGCACAGATCAAAGGATGTCGATATATATCCCTAAAGATAAAAAGGTTGTTGTTTTAGAACCAATATATCACAATTTCCAGTCTGAGAAGAGGATGGAGTGGTTTAAAAGCAGTAGATGGAACAATGAAAGAGTTTTCGAAAGATGGTAATCAGAAGTTGGAGGGTTATTTTATAACCCCCAACTCTTTTCCAACTTTAATGAATGCATTAACGCAGGTATCTATATGCGACTCTTCATGTCCTGCACTAATTTGTACACGAATCCTTGCCTGGTCTTTAGGAACAACAGGAAAATAGAATCCTACAACATAAATACCCTCTTCCAGCATTCTGGAGGCAAACTCCTGAGAAAGCTTCGCATCATATAGCATTACCGCACAAATAGCAGACTGTGTTGGCTTTATATCAAACCCTGCTGCCAGCATTTTCTTTGTGAAGTATGCAGTATTGTGGTGTAGCTTATCTTGAAGATGGTTGGTCTTTGACATCATATCGAACATTGCAGAGCCCGCAGCTGCAACCATAGGAGGAATAGAATTAGAGAACAGATATGGTCTCGATCTCTGACGAAGCATACCTATTATCTCCTTTTTACCTGTTGTAAATCCTCCTATTGCCCCACCGAATGCTTTGCCTAAGGTTCCGGTTATAATCTCTATCTTACCCTTGAGGTTATGCAACTCTGTGGTTCCTCTGCCTGTATCACCTACTACTCCTGCAGAGTGAGACTCATCTACCATAATCATGGCATCGTATTTTTGAGCAAGCTCATATATCTTGTCCAATGGTGCAACATTTCCATCCATAGAGAAGACTCCGTCTGTGACAATCAGTCTGAATCTTTGTGCCTGTGCTACTTTAAGGCAGTTCTCCAACTCCTCCATATCGGCATTGGCATAGCGGTATCTTTGCGCCTTGCAAAGTCTCACTCCATCTATAATAGAAGCATGGTTAAGAGAGTCGGAGATTATTGCATCTTCTTCATTTAGAAGCGGTTCAAATACACCACCGTTAGCGTCGAAACAGGCGGCATAAAGGATTGTATCTTCGGTGCCAAAAAAATCGGCTATTTTTTTCTCCAGTTCAAGGTGTAAATCTTGTGTCCCGCATATAAATCTTACGCTGGACATCCCAAAACCTCTTGTGTCTAGTGCTTGCTTTGCGGCGTCTATCAATGTTTGATTATTGGAAAGCCCTAAATAGTTGTTGGCACAAAAGTTGAGAACCTCTTGCCCTGTGTTAACTTTAATATTTGCCTGCTGCGGTGTAGTTATCACTCTCTCCCTCTTAAACAGGCCGGCATCTTCAATAGACCTGAGCTCATTTTGAAGAAACTCTTGAAAGTTTTTATACATATATTGTTGATTTTAATTTTTTTGTAACAAGATAATCGCAAATTTAACAAGTAATTACTAATAATAATATAAAAATTATAAAACTATTTTTGTTTTTATAGTTTTCTTATCTACATTTGCGCTCTCAAAAAATGATAAATAACCGATGGAGATAAAAAGTAAAATAATTGAAAATTCACTTGAGCTGTTTCTTAGCAGGGGTTGCAAATCGGTTACGATGGACGACATTGCAAAGGCGAATGGAATATCTAAGAGAACGCTTTATGAGAATTTCCCCGACAAAGCTGCACTTCTTGAAGAGAGTATAGGATACCTGCACTGTCATATGAGGATGTATGCGCAGAGACTGGAGGATGAGAGTACGAATATTTTGGATTTTTTGTTTAAAATCTACGAGACTCAGTCGGACATTATGATAAATCTTAAGATAAACTTTTTCAAGGAGCTTAAGATATACTACTCCGATATCTACAAAAGAACAGTAGAGAGTTTGATGGTTTATCACAGAGAGAGAACCGTAAAATATATTGAGAAGGGAAAAAATGAGGGAATTATTATAGAGGATGTAGACTCTACTTTGGTATCTCGTGTTGTAATTGAGATAACTCATATGTTGGAAGACGACAGCGCTTTTGAATTGAAGCACTACTCCAGAAAAGACCTGTTTAGAGAGATTGTAATAAGGTATTTCAGGGGATTGGCCACTCAGAGGGGTATTGAAATAATAGACGAATATATTGCTAAATCAAATTAAGAGACATTTATGACAATTTTAAAAAGAATTAAAACAACTTTTGCAGTAATTGCTATTTTGATCCCTTTGCAGGGGGCTCTTGCTGCACAAGAGAGAGTAGCAGATTTGCTCCATCTTACATTAGACAGAGCATTAGAGATAGCTCTGGACGATAACTTAAGTGTTAAGATTGCAGATGAAGAGGTTGTTAGGGTAGACTGGCTTAAAAGGGAGAATTGGTACAATCTCCTTCCTTCACTTTCGGCCAATGCTCAATACACAAACAATATTCTTAAACCGGTATTTTTCTCCGACTTTTTTCCGGGAGGAAAGATGGAGGTGGGCTCTACCAATAGTTATGCGGTTACAAGTACACTCAGTGTACCTATTTACTCTCACGCTCTCTTTAAAAACATTCAACTCTCTGAGTTAGAGCTAAAATCTGCCCTTGAATCGGCAAGAAATACCAGAATTGAGCTGATTGCTCAGGTGAAAAATTCATTCTATGGTGTTCTTATGATGGAGGAGTCTTTGCGAGTTCTTGAGGAGAGTTATAAAAATGCCAAAGAGACAGCAGATAACATTAAGGCAATGTATGAGAAGGGATTGGCTTCGGAGTACGATATGATAAGATCTGATGTAGCTGTAAGAAATATCACCCCTTCACTTACTCAGGCAAAAAGCGGTCTGGATCTCTCTCTAATGCAGCTTAAAGTTCTTCTCTCATTGGATCTTACAGCTCCGATAGTTCTTGAAGGAAAGATATCAGACTATGGAAAAGAGATGATTGGTCAAGGATTAGATTCGGCTGCCGATCTGGATAATAATAGTAATTTAAGATCTTTGGATATTCAAATTGAGAAACTTAATAAAACTACCGAGTTGATAAGGGCACAAAAACTGCCTTCTATTGCTGGGTTTGGCAACTATCAGCTTCAGATGCAGAGTCAGGATTTTACCTTTAAAAACCCCTGGTCAAATTCAGTTGCAGTTGGTATAGCGATTCAGATACCAATATTCAATAAATTCTCACTGAATTTAAAAGAGAAGCAGACACGTGTTGGGATTAACCAACTAAATATGCAGAGAGAGCTGGTTAAAAGCAATCTGAGTATTGCACTAAGAAACTCTTTGAACGAGATGAAAAGAGCAAGAGTTCAGTTAGAGTCAGACACCGAAGCTGTAAAACAGGCAAGGAAAGGTTACGAAATCGCGAAAGTACGTTATAATACAGGATCGGGAACACTCCTTGAACTAAACGATACCGAAGTGGCTCTCACCAGGGCTCAACTGACCCTGAACCAAACAATATACGACTTTATAAAAGCCAGGAACGAGTACGACAAAGTTCTTGGGAATGAATCAATCAAAACAGATAATAATACATATAACAACTAACACTCCGGTATGAAAAAAATTATTTTTGCAACAGCACTGACACTTGCAATGTTTATTTTAAACTCTTGTGGAGAACAACAAGAGATAAAGTCGGAATCCGGCAAAGAGTTTCCCGTTAAAATAGCAGTTGTCGAGAAGGCAATGGTAGACCAGGTTATTGAGTTTACCGGCAATATTGAGCCGATGGTTAAAAACTACATCTCCAGTGCTGCCGCACAGAGAATAGAGAAGATTTATGTAGAGGTTGGCAGCCGGGTAAAGAGGGGAGATCTTCTGGTTCAGATGGAGAGTGTGAACTATACTCAAGCGAGAATACAACTAGAGAATCTCAAATTGGATCTATCCAGAATTGAAGCCCTTTATAAAGCAGGGGGAGTCTCTGCACAGCAATACGATCAGATGAAAACCCAAGTAAAGGTTGCAGAGGAGAGTATAGCAAACCTAGACAGAAATACCAAGCTCCTCTCTCCAATAGACGGAGTAATAACACAGAAAAATTTCGATAATGGCGATCTTGCTACCGGTCAGCCAATTCTGGTAGTTATGCAGATGCAGCCTGTGAAGATACTAATCAATATCTCCGAAGAGTTTTTCCCTCAAGTTAAAGTTGGTACTCCGGTAGAGATAACCTTAGATATTTATCAAGGAAAAAAGTTTCCTGGCAGGGTTATGCTTGTACACCCAACAATTGACGCAAGCACACGAACTTTCCAGGCAGAGGTTAGAATAGACAATCCTGGAATGGTAATCAGACCGGGTATGTTTGCAAGGGCAAAGGTAGACTTTGGTTCCAAGGAGAGGGTTGTTGTTCCAGACAGAGCAGTTATAAAACAGGCGGGTACAAATGATAAGTATGTATACGTTTATGAGAATGGTGTGGTATCCTATACAAAAATCAACCTTGGTAAAAGAGTGGACTCAATTTACGAAGTGATTGACGGGATAGAGCCGGGTACAGAGGTGGTAATTGCCGGACAGAGCCAATTGATTGATAAATCGAAGGTTAAGGTTACAGAGTCGGATTTGGACTTAACAATTAAATAGTAAAAAATTATATGAAGATATACGAATCAGCGGTTAAAAAACCGGTTACTACGGCACTGATCTTTGTGGGCTTGATTGTGATGGGTCTCTTTTCATTTTCAAGACTATCGGTAGATCTCTACCCCGAGATAGAGCTGAATGCAGTAACTGTAATGACAACCTATTCGGGGGCAAGTGCCTACGACATAGAGCAAAATATTACCAAACGACTGGAGACATCACTCAGTACGGTATCGGATCTCAAGAGAATTACCTCAACATCAAAAGACAATATCTCACTTATTACCGTAGAGTTTGAGTGGGGAACAGATATGGACGAGGCAGCCAACGATATTAGAACAGTGTTGGATATGCAGCGGAATTTCCTCCCCGACGAAGCAGAGAATCCTGTAGTATTGAAGTTCAATTCATCTATGATGCCGGTAGTATTTATCTCGGCAAGAACTACTCAAAACGCACAAGGGCTCTACAAAATACTGGAAGAGAGGGTTGCCAATCCAATAAACAGAATCAACGGAGTGGCCTCGGTCTCTATTTCGGGAGCCCCTCAAAGAGAGATACAGGTTCATACCGATCCTAAGAAAATGGAGGCCTACAAACTTACCATTGAGCAGATATCCTCTCTTATTGCAATGGAGAACAGAAATATCCCCGGAGGTAATATAGATATTGGATCGGAAACCTTCTCGGTTAGGGTAGATGGCGAGTTCAAAAGCAGCGACGAGATTAAGGAGATAATAGTTGGAAGTTTTATGGGCAGAAACATCTACCTTAAAGATGTTGCTGTTGTTAAAGATACTCTTAAAGAGAGATCTACAGAGGTGTTTACTAATGGAGAGAGATCTGCAACTATTGTTGTTCAGAAGCAATCCGGCTCAAATGTAGTGGAGATTGCCGATAGAATAAACAAAGAGCTTCCAAATATTAAAGCATCCCTTCCTGCAGATATCGAGCTTGCAATGATCCTTGACACATCTGACTTTATAAAGAGTAGTATCGGCTCCCTCTCAGAAACAGTACTTCTGGCCGGACTCTTTGTAATGATTGTGGTACTCTTCTTTTTAGGTAGATGGAGAGCAACATTTATAATCATTTTAACAATACCTGTATCGCTGATTGCTGCGTTTATCTATCTTATGATAACGGGCAACACGCTCAACATTATATCTCTCAGTTCACTCTCTATAGCCATAGGTATGGTGGTAGACGATGCCATTGTGGTTCTGGAGAATATCACAACACATATAGAGAGAGGAAGCAAACCAAAAGATGCTGCGATTTACGCTACAAATGAGGTTGCAGTTGCAGTAGTTGCCTCCACACTTACTATTGTGGCTGTATTCTTCCCCTTGACAATGGTGTCTGGTCTTGCCGGAGTGATGTTCAAACAGCTGGGATGGATAGTTACTATTATTATTACTGTATCTACAATTGCCGCACTTACCCTCACTCCTATGTTAAGCTCCAGAATTCTTAGGAAAGATCCAAAAAGGAGTAAGGCCTTTATGTTCTTCTACTCGCCTATTCAAAAGGCACTTGATGCTCTCGACAGCGCTTATGAAAAACTTTTATCGTGGGCCCTTGCGCATAGAACCGTTGTTTTAATCTCTGCGCTTACACTCTTTGTATCAAGTATACTTCTTCTCACTAAAGTTGGAACCGACTTTTTTCCAAAGGCAGATAACTCTCAAATTACAGTAACCGTAGAGCTGCCGGTTGGATCCAGAGTTGAACAGGCAAGAAAGCTCAATGAATACATATTTGGGATTTGGAGAGAGAAGTACCCCGAAATAGAGGTACTCCAAACCGCTATGGGTCAGTCCGACGGATCTAATATATTTATGTCCTTGGGAAGATCGGGTACCCATATTATCTCATATACTGCAAGGATGAAAGATCCAAAAGATAGAACCAGAGATATTTTTGAAATAGGCGATCTTATGAGGCAAGACTTGGCTACGATACCGGAGATATACAGATATGAGGTAATTCCGGGAGGAGAAGGCGGAGGAATGGGCAGCGGCTCTGCCGATATTGAGATGGATGTACTTGGATACAACATGGAAGATGCAGAGAGGGTTGCAAGAGAGATAGAGGCAATAATGAAGAGTACCCAAGGGCTTACAGATATAAAAATAAGCAGAGAAGATTATATGCCTCAGCTTAAGGTTCAGTTCGACAGGGCAAAACTTGCAATGAACGGTATTACGTTAACCGGAGCAGCTACAGTTGTAAGGAACAGGATTAACGGTATAATCACAACCCGTTTTAGAGAAGATGGTGAGGAGTACGATATTGTTGTTAGAAATTCGCTTGATTACAGATCTAATATAGAAGATATTAAGTCTATCCTAATTTATAATAACCAAGGTAAGGCAGTACGTTTAAGTGAGGTAGGAACTGTCATTGAAGATTTTGCACCACCATCTATAGAGCACTTAGACAGAGAGCGAGTTATTAAGGTTTCGGGTACTATCTATAAAAGAGCCCTTGGAGACATTGCCAAAGATATCAATACAGAGGTGGCAAAGCTGACAATCCCGGCAAACATTGCAGTTAAGATGAGCGGGGCATTTGAAGATCAGCAGGAGTCTTTTGCCGATATGATAACACTTTTGTTGTTGGTTGTACTGCTTACCTATATAGTTATGGCAGCTCAATTTGAATCCCTTAGAGACCCTTTCATAATAATGTTCTCTCTTCCATTTGCATTCACGGGAGTGTTTACGGCGCTATGGATAACAGGAACCTCTCTTAGTTTGATTGCTCTGATAGGGGCTGTTATGCTTGTAGGAATTGTGGTTAAAAACGGTATTGTACTCATAGACTACATTAATCTTAATAAAGAGAGAGGAAAGAGTGTTGTTAAGTCGGTGGTTTCTGGGGGAAAATCACGTTTACGCCCTGTATTGATGACAACACTAACAACCATACTCGGAATGTTGCCAATGGCAATAGGTATAGGAGAGGGATCGGAGATCTGGCAACCAATGGGTATCTCCATAATCGGGGGCCTTACAGTCTCAACCATGCTAACCCTTGTAGTTATTCCAACTATCTACTGCTCTATACATGCCAGAGATATTAAGAAAAAGCGAAGAGTAATGGCTCGTAAAGCTTTGGTGAGATAGAGTGCCGATTTAATAATTTATTTTTGAACTAAATAACCAGACAATGAAAGCAGTAATGATTGTATATAACCAGGCACACACAAATACTATAATGGAGATTCTGGACAACTGCTCTGTAAGAGGATTCACAAAGTGGAACGATGTTCAGGGCAGGGGAACAAACAAGGGAGAGCCCCACTATGGAACTCACGCCTGGCCATCAAAAAACATGGCAACCTTGGCAATAGTTGAAGAAAGTATAGTACCTTTGCTCACCGAAGAGTTAAAAAAGGCAAACAGCCAGGCAGAAGATCAGGGGCTAAGGGCCTTTGTTTGGGAGGCCGAATCTGTTGTATGATTATGGAGAGTATAAGAGAGATATTTAAAATTGGAAAAGGGCCGTCGAGCAGCCATACCATGGCTCCGTCAAAAGCGGCCAAAATGTTTAAGGAGGGGCATCCACATGCCTCTTCTTATGTTGTTACATTGTATGGAAGCCTGGCCTCTACAGGTAAGGGTCACATGACAGATGTGGCTGTTTTAGAGGTGTTAGGTGCCGAAAGATGCAGAATTATTTGGGAGCCATCTATATTCCTTCCGCAACATCCTAATGGAATTAAATTTGAGGCGCTGGACTCTGCCGGCTCTGTAATTGACTCGTGGACCACATTCAGCATAGGAGGTGGCGATTTGAGCGATACTGGTGAGAGGATTACCAGAAACGAGATCTATCCTCATAATAAGATGAATGACATACTTAATTGGTGTCAAGACTCCGGCAGAACGTTTTGGGAGTATGTAGATCTTCATGAAGAGAGCGATATCTGGGATTATTTAAGAGAGGTGTGGGGTGTTATGAAAGATTCGGTAGAGAGGGGTTTAGACACAGAGGGGGTATTACCCGGGGGGTTGAACCTATCCAGAAAAGCTGCCTCTTTTTATATCAAAGCTAAGGGCTATCAAGGGTCGATGCAGCGAAGATCGATGACATTCTCATTTGCGCTTGCAGTGGCAGAGGAGAATGCTGCCGGCGGAGTTATTGTAACAGCTCCAACCTGCGGCTCTTCGGGTGTTTTACCCGGGGTTCTCTATCTTAACAAGAGATCGTACGAGTTTAGCGACACGAGAATAATAAGGGCATTAGCAACTGCGGGATTGGTAGGTAACCTTATTAAGAAAAACGCTTCGGTTTCGGGAGCCGAGGTTGGGTGTCAAGGGGAGATCGGCTCTGCCTGCTCAATGGCAGCAGCTGCCGGAGTGCAGCTGTTTGGAGGGACTACAGCACAAATAGAGTATGGTGCCTCAATAGGGATTGAACATTTTTTGGGACTCACTTGCGATCCGATATGCGGACTGGTTCAAATACCTTGTATTGAGAGAAATGCATTTGGTGCAACCAGAGCGGTAGATGCCAACATGTATGCTCTTCTTTCAGACGGAAAACACCTTGTCTCTTTCGATAATGTGGTGGAGGCCATGAAGAGAACAGGGCACGATCTGCCTCATCTCTACAAAGAGACTGCCGAAGGGGGGCTCGCCTCCATAATTGGCAAGGTGTGATTATTGAATAGGTTTTTTGGAAAAAACATAGTAATTTAGCAGACACAATCAACAAATAATTTAAAACTTATAAATATATCTGAAATGGCAATTGCAGTAAATGACTCGAATTTCAACGAGATAGTTATTAATTCCGACAAACCTGTAGTAGTAGACTTCTGGGCACCATGGTGTGGACCATGCCGCATGATTGCTCCCATCGTAGATGAGCTTGCAGCCGAGTACGAGGGAAAAGCAGTGATTGCAAAATGTGATGTAGACTCAAGTGAAGAGATTCCTGTTAAATATGGAATAAGGAACATACCAACCCTACTCTTCTTTAAGGGCGGAGAGCTAAAAGACAAAATTGTCGGCTCTACAACCAAATCTGCTATTGTGGCAAAACTCAACTCATTAATGTAAAATATCATGAAAAAAATTACCCTTGTCTTACTTATCTCCCTGCTGAGTACAACACTCGCTTTTTCTCAAGGGAAGCTGGGGATAAAAGGGGGGTTAAACTTTAACTCGTTAAAGGATGTTTCGGGAAATGTAGACGACACATGGAGCAAACAGACAGGATACCATCTGGGGATTGCATATCAACTAAAGGTACCTTTCATAGGGCTGGGTATTCAACCCGAATTGCTTTTTGTTAGACAAAAGACCGAGGCAAACTCAATTCCCTCAAACGGAATAACCCTGGACTATCTTACTCTGCCGGTTAATCTGCAGTTGGGCTTAGATCTTCTTCTTTTCAGGCCGTTCGTAATGGTAAGTCCGTATATCTCATATGCTGTAAACAAAGGAGATATGCTCTCCGGAACCAACTGGGACAACATCAATCGTTTCGACTATGGATATGGACTCGGAGCAGGAATTGATATATGGAAGCTTCAAATTAGCGGAAAGTATAACTGGGGGTTAGGCAAACTTCAATCTGCCGGCTCTACCCCAATAAACGGACAGAGACTAAGGGATGCAAAATTTGAGGGTTTTCAGCTTTCTGTAACTGTAATGTTCTAAGGTTAGAGGTTATGCTCAAGAGAGTTTGTATCTATTGTTCGTCGAGTAATGTTCTTGAAGATAAGTACTCTATGGCCGCCAAACAGTTTGCAGAGGCGGCCTCTTCGCATGGCTTTACCATTGTTTGCGGAGGGAGTATGCGTGGGCTTATGGGGGTTATTATAGACAGGATGCTGGAGTTGGACTCTCAAGTTGAGGGTGTTATTCCTGGATTTATGGGAGAGATGGAGCTTCAACATCCAAATATAAAGAGCTTGGAGATTGTAGATACAATGAGTGAAAGGAAGGAGAGACTAAGAGACAACACCGATGCTGTTGTTGCCTTTCCGGGCGGTCTTGGTACCTTAGAAGAGCTTCTTGAAACATTTACCCTTAAACGTCTTGGAAGATACGACGGCACGGTGATACTTTTTAATCAAGATGGGTTTTATAACAAACTGATTGAGTTGTTAGACCATTTTGTGATGAAAAATTTTATGAATTCAAACTATAGGGAGAGTCTGATTGTTGTAGACAGTGTTGAAGAGCTGGTTGAAGTGATAAGAAACAGCAAAAGAGAGACATTGGAAGCAAAGCATTACCTGCCGGTTTAATAATGGATATACTACAGATAAAAGAGCTTGTAAAAGACGACCTTGACAAGGTTAACAATCTTATTAGAGAGACTCTCAGAAGCGAGGTTGAGCTTTTAAATACAATAAATGGCTACCTTTTCCAAACTTCGGGCAAACAGTTAAGGCCTCTGCTCAGTCTCTTGGCAGCCGGAGCTTGCGGTGGGGTTAAAAGTGCCACTATCAGCTGCGCGGCTGTTGCAGAGTTGATTCATACCGCCACACTTTTACACGACGACGTTGCAGATAGATCGGAGAGAAGAAGGGGCTCTCCTACTGTTCAATCTGCATTTTCTCCGGCTTCATCTGTACTTACAGGTGATTACTGGCTTGCGAAAGCCCTCTCTCTACTTGTAAAAGAGAGCGATCCTCACCTGATGGGGTTCTACACCAAAGCTGTAGAGGAGCTCTCAGAAGGGGAGTTATTTCAGCTGCAGAAGGCCTCCAGTATGGATACTACAGAGGAGGACTATCTCCATATTATTGCCAGAAAAACCTCCAGTCTCTTTGTTGCTGCAGTGGGAGGCGCTGCCTATTCGGCAGGCGCAAGCAATGATATTACAGAGGGCATGGTTAACTATGCCTATCATCTTGGAATTGCATTTCAGATACGAGACGACATCTTTGACTACATGCCCGATCTTGACACAGGTAAAAATGCGGGCACAGACATAAGGGAAAAAAAGATTACGCTTCCTCTTATATGCGCATTGAACTCCTGTTCAACGGCAGAGAGAGAGGAGATGATGTCTTTTATTAAAAACTCCGACTTTAATGAAGACTCATTGGTTAATAGAACTATTGAGTTTGTAAAACAGAAAAAGGGCATCAACTGTGCCCAAAATGCGCTTATGCGCCACTCCGGCTTAGCAATTGATGCCCTAAAGGTTCTTGAGGACTCGATTTATAAAAGAGAGCTTTCCGATATAGCACTCTATGTAGGGAACAGACTGATTTAAATAATTCTATCTTTTGTTAACAGAGAGTAGGCCTCATCTAACTTATCATAAACTTCGCGGCCGAAGGAGAATATAATAGGGTCCTTCAAAAATCTGAAAACGGGTACCCCCTCTCTCTCCCCCTTCACATATCCGTCTATGCATATATGCCATCTGTGAAGATTTAGAGCTATGGCTCCCCCCGAAAGATATGACACCCTAATGGGGTATAACCAGCAAGATATTGGTTTCCTTAAGGTGGAGTCACCAGATTTGTGTGCCACCTCTATGCCGCAAAAACAGTTGTTGCTACTGTCAAAGACCGTATATGCACACTCCTCTCCATTGATGAGCGGGGTTACAAGATCGCCGTCGCTATCCTTTATAAAGGGACCCTGCTCCTCTACGGAGCAGTTTCCCTCTGTTCTTATATAATTAGATATCCTCTTTTTTTCATTTAACAGATATCGACACTCCTGCTCATTTAAAGGAGCCCCGCTGTCGCCTATTATACAGCACGCTCCATGACACTTGTCTAGATTGCACGCAAATTTGACGGTTAATATCTCGGAAGAGACCAGAAGGTTGTCAATCTCTATTATCGTTGGTTCTGTCATGCTATTCTGCCTGTTTAGCCACTCCTCTCATAATAACTTCAACCTGGTTACCCTGAGAGAGAACACTCTTGATAAATGCCTGAAGTCTGGCAGGGGTAATAGATTTTAGTGTTGATTCGTAAGTAGTGTGGAAGTCTTTTCCCAGAAGATATCTAGATGATATTGTGTTTAGCCAATATCCGTTCTCTCTAAGATTCTGAGTATAGTTTTTTGTCATGAACTCCATAATCTTGTTAAAGTCGGCCTGCTCAATACCTTTCTCTATAATATTTGCAATCTCTTTGTGCGCTCTTGCAAGCAATCTCTCTTTAAGTGCAACATCTGTATCGAACCCAAACAGGAATGAGAAGCTGTCATCGGGGTAGTAGCTTAGATTCATATTTACCCCAACTCCGTAAGTTCCTTGCTCCTCTTCACGAATAGTTCTTGTGAATACGATATCGAAAACCTGCTTGGTCATGCTGGCCATAATACTGTTTTCAACTGTATAAGGAACCTTTCCGGTAAAGATGGTATAAACAGTGGCTTTTGGAGTCTGCATCTCTCTGTCGAAGATTTTTGAAACCTTTCCTTTAACAGGAACCATACCAACATTTTTCCAATCCTCTTTTCTTCCCTTGCTACCTTGAAGAGAGCCTATATATGTCTCAACAAGTGGTTTTAAAGTTGCAGGATCGGCATTGCCAACAAATACAAATGTGAAGTCGGCTGCATTTGTAAATCTCTCTTGTGCCAATTGGAGCGTTCTTTCGTAATTCACCTTATCTAACATCTCCAATGTTACTCTCTGTGCATATGGGCTCTTATTATAAAGAACTGCCTGAAGAGTATCTGAGAAGGCCATCATAGGGTTTGCCTCTGCATTCTTGAGCTCGGTCTTCATTCTGCTTATAAACGCCTCATAGGCATCTTTATCTGCTCTTAACGAAGTAAAATGGAGGTGTACCAACTGAAGGAATGTCTCAATATCTTTAGGAGCACTGTTACCCGAGAGCGACTCTCCTGAGATAGAGATAGACGGCCTCATTGATACATTCTTGCCGGCTAATACTTTTCTCAAATCTATAGCACTGAAATTTCCGAGTCCGCCCAAGGTAGCCAACTCATTTATCACTTTGGTACTTAGTATCTCTTTTTGGTCTATCAGAGAGAATCCGCCTCTACTGGTTGCGTTGAATAGAATCTGATCCTCTTTGAAATCTGTCTTCTTAATCACCACTGTAGCACCATTGGATAGGTTCCACACAACAGATCCACTCATTGGATCGGTAACCTCAGATACTACCTTTCCGGCAGCAGGTATAGTTGAAATAAGTGGTTCGTTTGAAACGGTTTCGGTATACGCCTCAACTTTCTCTTGACGAGCAGCTTCCAGCACTCCCTTAAGATGATCTACAGATGGAATCTCCAGCCCCTCTTTTGCCGGCATCATGATTGCCAGAACTACATTCTCTTCTGTTGGTAGAGACATAGCAAAGGCATTGATTTGGTCTATTGAGAGAGCCGGCATAATCTGGTTCATTATTGCGTACTCCATCTCTATGCCCGGCATTGCTTCTCCGGTTAAGAAGTGGTTAAGAATCTGATCTACATAAAATGAGTTGCTCTGTTTCTCTCTCTCTTTATAGATCTGCTCGAGACGGCTTGAGTAGTTAGCTTTGGTTCTTTCTAGCTCAGATGGAGTAAAGCCGAATCTCCTTACTTTTTCTGCCTCTATAACAAGGGCCTTAACAGCTTTATCTATCTCACCCTCCCTTGCACCTGCAGATATTCCGAATGCCGATTTAGTGTTGGAAACAATAAAGTCTCCGTAACTAGACGAAGCAAAAGTAAAAGGAGCATTAGGTTTTTGGTATATCTCTGCCAATCTTGAGTTAAGCATGCCGGTAATCATACGTGTCATGTAGTCATAAGCCAGTGATGCTGCTGTAGGTCTCATCTCTTTTGGCATCACATCTTTTTTGAACATAAGCATAAGACTTATGGTTGTGCCCTCGGGATCGCTGGCAACAGAGATTAGCGGCTCTTTATTGTCTGCTACCTCAAATTCGGTTCTTGGCGCAGGATTTACAGGTTTTGGTATTGCTCCGAAAAGTTTGATAATCTTCTTCTCTACCTCCTCTGCATTGAAGTCTCCAACAACAATAATCCCTTGAAGATCGGGGCGATACCATTTGTGATAATAGTCTCTAAGCTCTTGATATGTAAAGTTGTCGATAACCTCAACTAATCCCCCCGGTAGGCGGTGAGCATATTTGCTGCCCGGCATAATTTCCGGAAGAAGCTTCTCAATCATTCTCATTTGAGCGTTACTTCTGGTTCTAAGCTCCTCTCTTATGACGCCTCTCTCTTTGTCAATATCGTCTTCGTTAAGAGATATGGCACAAGACCAGTCGTGAAGAATTAGCAGGCAGGAGTCCAAAATACCCGGCCTGTTGAGCGGAACAGCAGAAATATTGTAAACAGTTTGATCTACCGCGGTATAAGCATTAAGATTGGCGCCAAACTTAACCCCAATTTTCTCCAGGTAAGAAATTACCCCATTCTCGGGGAAATTTTTGGTACCGTTGAATGCCATATGTTCAAGAAAGTGAGCAAGCCCTCTCTGGTTCTCCTCTTCCAGGATTGAACCTACCTTCTGGGCTATGTAAAACTCTGCCTGTCCTTTGGGCTCTGCATTCTGCATCACAAAATAGGTAAGTCCGTTATCTAATCTACCGGTTCTAACCTTGGGGTCGAGCGGGAGTTTTGGTGGCATCTGCGCGATTGCCCCTAAAGAGAGAATAATCGCAGCTGCAATTAGAAATAATCTTTTCATAAATACTACTTGGTTTGATTTTTAAGATAGTACAAATGTAATTAATAATTTTGCACAGGAACCCGATTTTTTTTATTTTTGCCTTTAACCTAAATCTGAACTATAATTTGTACATTAATAAAAACTAACCAGATGAAAAGAATCAGGACATTTTTAGCAGTTTGTTTGCTTTCACTTTTTGCATTTACTAATTTACAGGGACAGGATCTGCAGACTGCAACAGAACTCTACAACTCGGGAGCTAAGGCGTTGAGCGAGAATAACTACTCAGGAGCTATAGATTCTTTTAACAAGGCGCTTACAATGCTTGAGTCGCTTAGTGAAGAGGATCGCGGAGAAGACGGAATGGCTCTTCTAAAAGAGGCAAAAGCAATTATTCCTCAAATACATCTTAGATTTGGAAAAGAGCTTGCAACTTCGGGCTCGTTGGATAACGCAATATCGCAGCTTAAGATTGCTGCTCAAACGGCAAAAAAATATGCTGTAGAGGGTGTAGAAGAGGAGGTAAAAGACCTTATTCCTCAACTTCTTTTGGTTAATGCATCCAATCTTCTAAACGAGGGCAAACTGCCCGAAGCCATTGCCGGGTTTAAAAAGGTGATTGCCGAACAACCGGATAACAGCGATGCATATGTAAGAATGGGTGTAGCAGAGGTTCGTCTTAACAACGAAGCCGGAGCCATAGCGGCGTTTACAAAAGCAATGGAGCTTGGAGAGTCTGATATGGCACCTAAACAGCTTTCGAATATCTTCCTAAAGAGATCTGCTGCTGCAGTAAGAACAAAAAACTGGACCGAGGTTTACAACACAGCAAAAAAAGCAAACGAATATAATGTTTCGTCTACAGGAAGTAAACTTATTGGCTTATCTAGTCTGCAGCTTAAAAAGTACGACGAGGCCATAGATGCTTTGGAGGCCTATCTGGCTGCCGAACCAGCTGCTACAGATAAGAATAATATCATGTACAATCTTGCTGTTGCATTTGAGGCAAAAGGCAACAATGCTAAAGCTTGCGGCTACTACAAGCAACTGCTTAACGATCCTACATACAAGCAGATGGCAGAATATAAGGTGAAAACACAATTAAAGTGCAATTAAGAGAGTTAGAGATCTTAGCACCGGCAAAAAACAGAGACATCGGCATTGCAGCTATAGATTGCGGTGCCGATGCTCTCTATATAGCCGGCCCCTCCTTTGGTGCAAGGGAGTCGGCCGGAAATTCTATGCATGAGGTAGAACAACTTGTAAAGTATGCTCACAGATTTGGAGCAAAGGTGTACCTCGTTATAAATACAATCCTGTACGAAAATGAAATTGAGCAGGCCGTTAAGCTTGCACATGAGGCACATAGAGCAGGATGCGATGCACTCATAATACAAGATATGGGGCTTCTTAAAGCTGGATTGCCGCAAATTCCGTTGTTTGCATCAACTCAGACAAACATAAGAGATGTTAAACAGGCAGTTCTCATGGAGAGTCTTGGCTTTAAGAGGGCCATATTGGCCAGGGAGCTCTCGTTAAGTGAGATTGCCGAAATCAAAGCTGCAACAACCATTGAGTTGGAGACTTTTATCCATGGTGCACTGTGTGTGTCGTACAGTGGACAGTGCTACATAAGCAGCAGAGTTACGGGAAGAAGCGGAAACAGAGGAGAGTGCTCTCAAATGTGCCGATCTTTATACACTATAGAGGACTCTAAGGGAGAGGTTATAGTTAGAGATAAACCCATCCTCTCTCTCAAAGACCTCAATTTGTGGACTCACCTGCCGGCTCTTGCAAATGCAGGCGTAACATCATTCAAGATAGAGGGCAGGTTAAAAGGGATCTCTTATATAAAGAATATTGTACGGTTTTATAGAGCTGTAGCCGATTCATTTATGGAGAGCGAAGGAGGGTTTAAAAAATCTTCATACGGTAAACTATATGGAGGATTCACACCAAATCCACAGAGCACATTCAACAGAGGTTACACAACTTTGTTTATAGATTCTAAAAGAGAGAGTTGGAGTAGTGGCAGCAGCGCAAAATCTATAGGGGAGTTTGTTGGGAAGGTAGCTTCGGTAAAAAACGATAAATTTGGTAATCTACTTTTCAAAATAGATTCAAAATTGCAGATAGAGAACGGAGATGGTTTGGTGTTTGTTTGCACAGACGGAACGGTTAAAGGAATGAGAGCAAGCACAAAAGAGGGAGAGTGGGTTGCAACCAATGAGAGAGCCCAAATTAGAGCGGGAGACTCTCTCTTTAGAAATTATAATCACAAGTTCGAGAAGGAGCTTGAGACCAATATGCCTCAAAGATTGATAGAGACCTCAATAACACTAACAGTAAAAGAGGGAGTGACAACAATTGCGGCTGAGACAGAAGATGGAAGGAGCGCAACGGTAAGGTTTAAAGAGATTTATAGTGTAGCAAATGATATAGAGGCCTCTCTGAATACTATAAGGAGACAACTTTCTAAGAGGTGGGGAATCTATAAATTCTCATGTAATTATAGCTCTCAAAAGAGAGAGGAGGTTCTCTTCTATCCCCTATCTGTGCTTAATTCGGCAAGGAGAGAGCTGGCAGAGTTGCTGGATGAAGAGTGCGGAAAAAGAGATGATAATAGAGTTTGCAGTACTATAAAGTTGGGGAGACCTCTTGAAGGGGTTGATGCCGATTATAAATACAATATATCTAATAGCTTTGCTAAAGATTTGTACAAGCAGTTGGGTGCCGAAAAAATATCTGACGCCTTTGAGATAGCTGCGCCTAAGAGGGCAGAGTTGATGAGATGCAAATACTGTATTAAATTTGAACTTGGATACTGTCCGGCTCAAGGTGGGCGATTTGGCTACTCCGAACCCCTGTTCCTGGTAAACGGAGGGAGAAGATTTGAGATAAAATTCGATTGCAAGAGCTGCGAAATGGTTATATTGGGGTGATAATAAATTTTTAAATAAAAAGGTTATTAATGCTATTTTCTGAGGTAGTTGGTCAAAAAGAGCTGAAAGAGCAGCTATCCAAGCTGGCTAGAGATGGAAAGGTTCCGCATGCAATTATGTTTTGCGAAGAGCCCGGCTATGGAGCACTCCCTTTGGCAGTTGCTTTAGCAAGGTATATGTGTTGCAAAGAGAAGAACGGTGGTTTGGACTCCTGTGGGAGTTGCCCCTCTTGCAACAAATTTAACAAGCTCATCCATCCCGATATGCACTTTGCGTTTCCTGTTAATGCAACAAAAAGTGTTGTGGCAGAAAAAAAACCTGTAAGCGATCACTTTATATCTGAGTGGAGAGATGCTGTAATAAAAGACCCCTATATCACTGAAGAGGGTTGGTATAGCACAATTGAGTTGGAGAACAAATCGGGAATGATTGGAGTTGCAGAGGCCTCGCAAATACTGAGGAAGTTAAGTATGCGCTCTTTTGAAGGGGGTGATAAGTTTATGTTTGTTTGGCTGCCTGAAAAGATGAATCAAGAGGCCTCAAATAAACTGCTTAAGCTGATTGAAGAGCCGCCTGCCGGAACATACATCTTCTTGGTTAGCCAATCTCCCGAGAGGGTTATTCTTACTATTACCTCCCGATGCCGGTTGGTGAGAGTACCTCCCATAGATGCAGAGTCTCACATTATGGAGTTGATGAGTGAGTTTGATCTAGACTCAAACGAGGCGGCATTCTGGCACAGATTGTCGGGTGGGAGTCTCAGCAGAGCAAGAAAGCTGATAGAGGGGGGAGAGAAGAGCTCTGAGCATGACAAAAATCTGATGTTGCTAATGAATGGATGTGCTTCTAAGGACTTAAAAAAGATAATTCTTTTTTGGGAAGATATCTCAGCCACAACTAGGGAGAATCAGAGAATCTTCTGTGAATATCTACTCGAGTTTTTTAGACAGGCAATGTTAGTTTCTGCAGGCGCTCAGGCCATTTCAGATACTCATCCATCTAAAAAGGAGTTTATTAATTTCTGGGCCGGCAAAATTAGAGGCACTTTCTACTCAAAAGCAAGTGAAGCAATTGATAAGGCACTGTCCGACATAAACAGGAATGTGAATTCCAAATATATATTTGCCGATTTAAGTAATCGCTTTTTTCTATCTTTGTAATTTGAAAATATGGATACCAACGATATAAAATACGACTGTTCACGTGGAAGCATAACCTATCGTAATCCCGAGGGAGAGCTTAAATGTGAGTTCAACCCCGGATGTTGCAAGTTAAGTGTTTATGACTGGCTAAAAGATATCCCCGATGAGATTACCCGAGAGATCTTTGAAGTGAGGTTCAAGAACACAAGAAAACTGTTTTTCCGTAACAGCTCGGGTCAAACCATTATTCCCGGAGATATAGTTGTAGTAGAGGCGGCAAACGGTCACGATGTGGGGATTGTAACACTTACAGGACCGGTGATTCTTCCTCAACTCAGAAGAAACGGAATAGATATAAATAGTTACGAGTTTAAAAAGATATTCCGCAAAGCTAAAGCACTTGATATAGAGAGATGGCAAGATGCAATATCAAGAGAGCATAAAACAATGATACGCTCCAGGCAGATAGCAACGTCGCTCAATCTTAATATGAAGATAGGCGATGTTGAGTTTCAGGGAGACGGATCTAAGGCAATCTTCTACTATATTGCAGATGAAAGGGTAGATTTTAGACAACTAATTAAGCTTTTTGCAGAGGAGTTCAGGATTAGGATAGAGATGAAACAGATTGGAGCCAGGCAGGAGGCGGGGTTAATAGGGGGAATAGGCGTTTGTGGTCAGGAGCTCTGTTGTGCAAGATATATGTCCGATTTTCAATCTATCACAACTCAGGCAGCAAGAACTCAGGATCTATCTCTCAATCCCCAGAAGTTGGCAGGTCAGTGCAGCAAACTCAAGTGCTGTATAAATTATGAAGCGGCAGCATACATAGATGCCCATATTAACATTCCTCAGGTAAGAGGACCTTTGGAAACCGAAGATGGACCCGCTTTTTTGGTAAAAACAGACACGCTTAAGGGGGTAATGTGGTTCTCCTATGAGCAGAACAGTATGACCAATATGTTCCCTCTTAATGCAGAAAAGGTGAGAGAGGTAATCAAGCTCAACAGAAAAGGGGTTAAGGTGGCCAACATCAATCCTAGGAAAGAGGGAAAGTCGCCCGAATTTTTAAGTGCTGTTGGAGAGGAGAGTATATCTAGATTCGACGACAAAGGCTCCGACAGGCCAAGAAACGGTAAGCGTAATAAAGGGGGTAAAAACAATCGTAAAAAGGGGGGAAATGATCAGGGGCAGAAGAGCCGTCAGTAGTCTCCTACTAGGGTTAACCATTTTTTTTCTACTATCTTGCAGTGAGTGGAGTGAATACAGGGCAACCCGCAACTTTACTACGGTTTTTAATAACACCGATACATTAAAAGAGCGAAACCTGTCGGTATTTGCCAGAATATCTCAGCACTATCCGTTAGACACACTCCATCTTATACTGATTGTAAAGACCCCATCGGGTAAAAGCTACTCCGATACGCTCCTCTTTCCTACAAATGGAGAGAGTAACCATATAAGAGTTATAAAAAGTGGACGTTGGAGAGATACAGAGTGGAACTACAGGAGAAATATTGTTATGAAGGAGAGGGGTGACTGGCAATTTATTATTAAGAGATACACCGCTGTAAACAGGACCCGTGGGATAGGTGCCATGGGTATTATTGTAAAATAGAGAATGGGAAAAGATAAATTTAAGCGTTTCGAAGAGAACAAGAGTTTTACATGCCTTTATCAACCTGATTTTAAAGAGGTATTTGGCGAGGATTACATCATGAAGGGGAGATGGAACAGTCATCATTTTAAAAATGAGAATCCCATAGTACTTGAACTTGGTTGTGGAAGAGGAGAGTACACTGTAGCTATGGCAAAGAGATACAGTAATAAGAACTTTATAGGGGTAGATATAAAAGGAGCAAGAATGTGGAGAGGAGCAAAAAGTGCTACAGAAGAGAAGATAGAAAATGCTGCTTTTTTGAGAACAAGGATAGAGTTCTCAAACTCCTGTTTTTCTAAAGATGAGGTTTCCGAAATATGGATCACATTCCCCGATCCTCAGATTAAAAGAGAGAACAAAAGACTAACCTCTCCGGTTTTTTTGGAGAGATACAGAGGATTTTTAAAAGAGAGAGGTATAATACACCTCAAAACTGATAGTGCCTTTCTGCATGAGTATACACTGGATGTTGTAAAACAAAACGGATTAGAGCTCATAGAGGCCAATAACGACATCTACGGTACGGGCAGAGCAGATGAGTTACTCTCTATACAAACAAGATACGAGTCACTATTCCTCTCTCAAGGGGTAAAAATAACCTACCTCTCATTTATTATTTAGCCTACTTAACCGATATCTATTCGTCGTTCCTGTCGTCTCTTACAGCGTACTCTATCATGCGTGATATTCGGTATACATCTTTTCTAAGCCCTTCCAGCTTGATTGGGTTATCTGAGAAGTTTACTGTTATTGTATCTTCGAACATTCTCATAAACCTTAAAAAAGGCGAGGAGTGTCTATACTGAACAAACTCTTTGCCTTCGCAAACCAGTTTAAACCGATTTCTTTCGAACACATCTTTTATCTTCTCTTTGTCTTGCTCATAGCTTTTATTGAGATAAACTTTTTTTACGGCAAAGCCAAAAAGAGGGTAGATTAATGACATCACAACAAGAAAAAGAGCTATCTGCCATCCTGTACCCGGCTGAAACAGATTGGTGTATTTGAACCCCTGCTGACCTGATGTTAGTGAGAAGATTGCTATAACCAGCGTAAACACAATAATCAAGTAGACAAAATATTTGGCTACTCTGGTGAAATACTTTTTAAAATCGAAATTTGTTCCCATATATTTTTTGTTTTAACTATCTGTTTAACTCCTTCCAAGCAAGAGCAGACGAACCCAGAATAGCAGCATTATCCTCGTCTAGCTGAGACAAAAGTAACTTAATCTTCCCTCTCCATATACTTAGAAGATTCTCCTCCATTGCCTTTCGAGACGGTTCAAGTATGAGTTTTCCCGATTTAGCCAAACCTCCAAACAGGAAGATTGCCTCGGGAGTTGTAATTGCAACAAGATCTGCCAAGGCTTCACCCAGAACTTTTCCGGTTCTTTCAAATGCGGCGATAGATATTTTATCTCCTCCAAGAGCAGCAGAGGCAATATCCTTTGAATTTAACATAGCAAAGGGTATGTTTCGTAGAGGCGATGGGTTATTCTCTTTCGCAAGCAGCTCTACAGCCGTTCTTTTTATCCCGGGTGCAGAGACAAATGTCTCAAGGCATCCCCTCTTTCCACATCCACATTGTCTTGACCCTCTTTCATAAGCAATATGACCGAATTCACCTGCAAAGCCATCGTGACCGTATAGAACCTCTCCATTTACAACAAATCCGCTTCCAAGCCCCGTTCCCAATGTGATAACCACAAAGTTTTTCATCCCTCTGGCCCCGCCGTAGATCATTTCACCGATAGCTGCAGCGTTGGCATCGTTGGTGAGAACAACAGGAATACCTCCAAAAAGTACCTTCAGCTTCTCAGAAATTGGCAGATTCTCTTTCCATAAAAGATTGGCAGCGTTTTCAATACAGCCGGTGTAGTAGTTCCCGTTTGGTGCGCCGATTCCAATACCGGAAATTTTATGAGGAGAGTTCCATGCAGCAGAGAGATCTAATATTCCGTCTCTGATTGCTAGAATATAATCGTCAAAATTTTTGAATTTGGCAGTAGGAAAGCTATCAGAACCAATAATAGTTCCAGTTTCGTCTACCAATGCAAAAACAGTATTTGTCCCGCCTATGTCTACTCCGGCTACTACTCTTTTCATTATCTAAATTTTATAACAAAGCTAACAAAAATAATCTCATGAGGTTTAGATAAAATTTCTATTTTTGTAGCATAGGATTTGCTGAGAGCAATAATAATGATAAATATTTTGAGATATGGGAAATGAAAAAAACCTCAAAACACTCGTGATTGTAATGGCTTCGGTTGCTGTTGTTCTGGCCTTGGTGCTAGCGTGGCTTTACGTAGACAGAAGCGGAATGATAAACGATTTAACGGCAGAGAAGGAGCAGCTTACTGTTCAGATGTTGGAGCTTAGAGACGATTATAGTGAGCTCACTACAAACAACGACAGTCTTAACGCCGAGTTAAACAGAGAGAGAGAGAAGGTAGAGCAGCTGATTGAGAGGGTTAAGAAGACAGAGGCAACCAACAGAGCCAGAATCAGAGAGTACGAAAAGGAGCTGGGTACACTCAGAAGCATTATGAGAAGCTATATTCAGCAGATTGACTCTCTAAACACTTTAAACATCTCTTTAAGAAAAGATGCAGCAGTTGCAAGAGACGAAGCAAAGCAGTCAAGGCAGCAGTACGATCAGCTAAGAAGTACTACAGAGGAGTATGCAAGAAAAGTAGAAGTGGGATCGGTGCTTAAGGGGAGAGGATTTGTTTTAACGGCAATCAACGCCTCCGACAAAGATACCGACAGAAGCAGCAGAACCGCAAAACTCAAGACATGTCTGAACCTTGTTGAGAACTCAATAGCAGCAAGAGGCCCAAGAAGAATTTACATTAGAGTTAAAGGGCCCGATGGAATATTAATGACCAACTCACAACAGCAGATATTTACATCGGCAGGCGAACAGATGATATATTCGGCCGTTAGAGAGGTAGATTATCAAGGGAGTGAATTGGAGGTTTGTATCTTCTTTGCCAGCAATCAACAATATGTTAAAGGCGTTTATAATGTAGATATCTTCACAGAGGAGGGTAAACTGGGAAGTGCCGATCTTCTGCTCAGATAGTAGTTTTGCCTGTTTTGGCAGGAATTTATGTACATATTCCGTTCTGTTCACAATTTTGCAGCTATTGTGATTTTTACTCCACTAAGCTTTTAAGCAAAAAGGGGGAGTTCGTAGATGCTGTTGTGCTTGAGATTCAAAAAAGAGCAGACGAACTGAACAGCTTGGGGGTGCATCTCTCTACTATTTATTTAGGGGGCGGAACACCCTCTCTTTTGTCTATAGAAGAGACGAAGAGAATTCTGGAGACAATAAGTGACAACTTCACTTTTGCTCAAGGCAGCGATGATAACTCCTCAATCGAGATTACAATGGAGATTAACCCAGACGATGTCACTTTGGAGTACCTCTCCTCGCTCAGAGATATTGGAGTAAACAGGTTAAGCATCGGAATACAGTCTTTTCAAGAGGAGCAACTTATATGGATGAACCGTCGCCACAACTCCGGCCAATCTTCCGAGGCGGTAAAGGTTGCAAGAGATGCCGGATTCAAGAATGTAAGTATCGATCTCATCTTTGGATTTGAGTCACTTACAATAAGCGAGTGGAGAGATAATATAGATAAGGCCATTATGCTCTCTCCCGAACACATCTCATGTTATCAGATGGGTGTAGAAAAGGGTACTAAGCTATACAAAATGTTTACATCGGGGCAGTATATAATTCCTCATGAAGATATCTCTTACCATCAGTATGAGATTCTTAGAAAAACCTTAGAGCAAGCAGGATATGCACAGTACGAGGTGTCTAACTTCTGTAAGCCGGGCAGAGAGTCGCAACACAATAGCTCTTACTGGAAGCTGGAGCCCTACTTAGGACTAGGCCCATCGGCTCACTCATTTATAGGGGAGGTGAGGAGCCATAATCAAAGATCTTTAGTTGGATACATCAAGGCAATGAATGAGGGTAAACGGTTTGCAATAGAAGAGAGGAGAAACAAATACAGTAGGTATAACGAATATATAATGATTTCGCTCAGAAGAGTTCAAGGCGCCCAAATTCCTATAATTGAGAGCTCTTTTCCAAAAGAGAGCATACACTATTTTTTTAAAAGATTGCCATATCTGGTTAATAGAGGAGATATTATCCAAGAGGCCGACAATATAAGAATCCCGCCGGAAAGACTATTTGTCTCCGACGGGATAATACGGGAACTATTCTACGTAGAAAATTGATCTCTATATTATTCCGTTAGCTTTCATATAGGCGAAGATTGCAATTATGCTGAATCCCACTGCAATGAAAGTAGAGTACAGATAAGATACTGCTTTTAATCTTGGAAGCCATTTCTCATTGTTGGCGCCAACAGTCTGGAAAGCACTCCAAAAACCGTGAGTGAGGTGAAACCAAAGAGCGGCAAACCAAATAAGATAGCAGATGGTTATCCAAATATTACCAAAAGTCTGCTCCATAAGTACGTTACCATTCTCTGCATGACCTCCCGTAAACTCAGGGAGTTGCATCTTAGCCCAAAAGTGAGATAGGTGAAAAACTAAAACACCAAGGATTATAACACCTAGTACAAACATATTTCGTGAGGCCCACGAGTCTGTTTGAGCTTTGTTAGAAACCTCATATCTCTGATTACCCCTCGCCTTCATATTGTATAGTGTGAGGTAGACTGCATATGCGATGTGTATAGCAAAACCTGCAGCAAGCATCGGCACCATGATTACAATAAAAGGTGATCCCATGAACTCGATTACAGCATCAAACGCTTCCGGGCCAAAAAGATAAGCTGAGTTTGCGAGCAAATGGATAAGAAGGAAAAGAATCAGGAACAGACCTGAAATGCTCATAATAAGCTTCTTGCCAATTGATGATGTCAAAATATTTCCCATTTTTATTTTAATTGATTATTTATTTTCGAGGCTTTCAATTGCGTGTGCAAAGATAAGCTCTTGCTTGGTATTTTCATAATCTTTAGCTACTTTTGTTTGATAATACCACTATTACAGAGATGAAATACAAAAGAGTACTGCTTAAACTGAGCGGTGAGAGTCTTGGGGGTGACCAAGGCAAAGGACTTAGTGAAGAGGTTCTTGACCTCTATGCTAAAGAGATATCATTGGCTGTTAAAGCGGGAACTGAGATATCTGTAGTTATAGGTGGGGGAAATATCTTTAGAGGGCTTTCCGGTTCGCAGAGAGGGTTCGACAGGGTAAGAGGAGATCAGATGGGAATGCTTGCAACTGTAATTAACAGTATTGCCCTTTCTATGGTAATTAGGGGTTTTGGCATTGAGTGTGAGGTGTTTACATCTACTCCTATGGAGCCGTTTGCAAGATACTACATAAGAGATAAGGCAGAAGAGCTTATGGAAAGAGGAGGTGTCTCAATAATTGCCGGGGGCACAGGAAATCCATTCTTCACAACTGATTCGGCATCTGCCCTTAGGGCTGCCGAAATTGGAGCCCAGGCTTTGCTTAAAGGCACCAGAGTAGACGGTGTATATACTGCCGATCCCGAAAAGGATAAAAATGCAGTTAAATACCAGTCACTATCGTTTGATAAGGCGCTGTCTAATAACCTTAAGGTTATGGATTTAACGGCCTTTGCTCTATGCAAGGAGAACAATATTCCAATTGTTGTTTTTGATATGAACAGAGAGGGTAACCTTTTAAAGGTTGTTCATGGTGAAAATGTAGGGACACTGGTTTCGAACAGCATAATAGATTAAGTAATATATAAAAAACAAAGTTATGGATATCAGTAAACAGAAAGAGGTTATATCGGCAGCAAAAGAGCGCATGGAGAAAGCCCTTCTGCACCTTGAGGAGGAGCTAAAAACCTACCGTGCAGGAAAGGCAAACCCGGCCGTTTTCAACAATGTTCTTGTTGACTATTATGGCACACCTACACCGGTTCCGCAGGTGGCCAGCATAACCACACCCGACGCCAAAACAATGCTTATTCAGCCGTGGGATAAGAAGATGATTCCGGCTATTGAAAAGGCGATCATGGTTGCAAATATTGGATTCACACCTCAAAATAATGGGGAGCATATTAGAATAAATGTGCCACCTCTTACAGAGGATAGGAGGAAAGATTTGGTTAAGAGAGTTAAGAATGAGGGTGAAACAGCAAAAATAAGTGTCCGGAATGCAAGAAGAGACGGCGTAGAACTACTTAAAAAGTACCAGAAAGAGGGTTTACCGGAAGATGTTGTCAAAGATGGAGAGGCAGCTATTCAGAAAGAGACCGACAGCTTTAACAAAAAGATAGACGAAGCTCTGGCTGTGAAAGAGAGAGAAATTATGACCGTATAGATATTGATAGAGTAACCATAAAGAGGCTGACCAAAAAGTAATTGGTCAGCCTCTTTTTTATTATACTCTTATAAGATTAAAATTATACTCTTATAAGATTAAGACTCGCGAATTGCTGCTATGCCCGGCAGCTCTATACCCTCTAGATACTCAAGCATTGCTCCGCCGCCTGTGGAGACATAGCTTACTTTATCGGCAAAACCCATCTGAGTGACTGCTGCTACAGAGTCGCCGCCACCTACCAATGTAAATACACCTGTAGATGTAATTTGGGCTAGAAGAGTAGCTATAGTTTTTGTGCCTGCAGCAAATTTTTCCATCTCAAAAACACCTACAGGGCCATTCCAAAGAACTGTTTTAGAGGAGCGAAGAACCTCTTCCCACTCCTTTAGCGTAGATGGAGCTGCGTCCATACCAAGCCATCCGTCAGGGATTTCGCTATCTTTACAAACAATGGTGTTTGCATCATTACTAAATGCGTCGGCAGCTACCACCTCTCCGGAGTAGTATAGTTTAACTCCTTTTGCTTTCGCTTTTTCAAGAATAGAGAGAGCCAAATCTATCTGATCATCTTCGCAGAGAGAGTTTCCTATCTTTCCTCCTTGAGCTTTGATAAAGGTAAAAACCATCCCACCGCCAATAATCATATTGTCGCAAACATCGAACAACTTCTCTATAATGGCAATTTTTGATGAAACTTTTGCACCACCTATTATGGCCGTTACAGGATGCTCAGGTGACTTAAGCACTTTGTCTATTGCCTTTATCTCTCCCTCCATAACATAACCGAACATTTTGTTGTTTGGAAAGTATTTGGCAATAAGTGCTGTTGATGCGTGTGCGCGGTGTGCTGTTCCAAAGGCATCATTTATATAGCAATCGGCATACGATGCAAGTCTTTTTGTAAACTCCTTCTGTTGCTCTTTCATCTTGGCTTTTGCCGCCTTTTTCTCCTCATCGCTAACATCTTCTGCCAATCCGCGTGGTTTACCCTCCTCTTCGGCATAAAAACGGAGGTTCTCAAGAAGCAAAACCTCCCCGGGTTTTAGGGTGGCAGAGAGCTGAGCCGCCTCATCTCCCATACAGTCTGGAGCAAACTTAACCGATGTGCCCAACTTTGCCTCTATTGCAGGTATGATATGCTTTAAAGAGTATTTATCTGTAGGCCCTTTGGGACGACCAAGATGAGACATTACTATCAATGATCCACCTCTCTCCAACACCTTTTTTAAGGTTGGAATGGCAGCCCTGATGCGTGTATCGTCTGTTATTTGAAATGATTCGTTGAGAGGTACATTAAAGTCTACTCTCACGATAGCTCTTTTTCCCGTGAAGTCGTAATTGTCAATATTTTGCATATGGAAAAAATGTTAAATAAATGTCTGTTTCGTGCGCAAAATTAAGAATATTCTAATAAAATTACTACCTTCGGGGCTGTATAATTAACAATTTAAAACAAAAATTTGTGATGCTACTAGAGTCTCCCTTAGAATGGAATGATTATGAGCTGATTGACTCAGGGGATTTTGAAAAGTTAGAGCGATTTGGCAACTATATTCTCATAAGACCCGAACCTAAGGCCTTATGGAGCAAAAGTATATCGGAGAGAGAGTGGCTCTCTACAGCACATACTAAATTTACCACCGGCTCTGGTTTTGGAAAGTCTGGGAAAGAGGACTCCGGCACATGGCATCAGCTAAAAAAAATGCCCGATCAGTGGTTTATTACCTATAATAAAAACTCTCTTAAATTTAAACTTCGGCTGGGATTAACTGCCTTTAAGCATGTGGGTGTATTCCCCGAACAGGCACCAAACTGGGACTACATTTTTAAAAATACCCGTGAGCTGGCAACAATCAACAGAAATGCAGGAGAGGCGGCCCCAAAGGTACTGAACCTCTTTGCTTACACAGGGGCTGCATCTATGGCGGCAAGGTGTGCCGGAGCCCAAGTAACTCACTTAGATTCTGTAAGACAGGTAGTAAGCTGGGCAAGAACCAATATGGAGCTTAGCTCTCTAGACAACATAAGGTGGGTAATTGAAGATGCTCTCAAATTTGTAAAGAGGGAGAGTAAAAGAGGTAACAGATATCAAGGAATCATAATGGATCCCCCTGCCTACGGTCATGGACCCGAAGGAGAGAAGTGGAAATTAGATGAGTTGTTATACGAGATGATGTGCGAAGTTTCCGGCATTTTACAACCAAAGGACTCCTTTCTGGTTCTCAATCTATACTCTAACGGCTACTCTGCACTACTTTCAAACAGCGTTGTAAAGAGCTCGCTGAGTGTAAAAGATACCCATTACGGAGAGCTTTACCTGGAAGACCGGGCAAAACGGGCACTGCCCCTTAGCGTATTCACAAGACTAAGAAGATAGAACACTTAAAATTGAATTATATGTTTACACAGTTAGCAATAAACTGGAGCCCCTCTCCTGAGATCTTCTCTATAGGACCTGTTCATATAAGGTATTATAGCGTGTTGTTTGTCTCCGGATTTATTATTGGCTACTATATCTTTGTAAAATTCTTTAAAAGAGAGGGACTACCGGTAGAGATTCTGGATACTCTCCTCTATACACTTTTAGGTTCTGCCGTAATAGGAGCAAGACTCGGGCACTGTCTATTCTACGAGCCGGAGTACTACCTTGCCCGCCCTTGGGAGATACTCAAAATCTGGGAAGGGGGATTGGCAAGCCATGGTGGCGCAATTGCCATACTAATAGCAATATGGTACTATGTTAGAAAGTATGGGAAAAAGCATAACTTCAACTATATATGGCTGATGGACAGAATAGGAATTGCCACAGCCCTTGCAGGAGCACTTATTAGATTGGGAAATTTGATGAATTCTGAGATCTACGGAAACCCCACCTCTCTGCCTTGGGGGTTTATATTTGAGCTTAGAGGAGAGACGGTTGCAAAACACCCTACTCAACTATATGAAGCACTGGCATATCTATTTACTTTTGTGTTACTCATGTGGTTATATTACAAGCACCTCAACAAACTAAAGCGAGGTACTCTCTTTGGTCTTTTCCTTATTGGTATATTCGGAGCCAGATTTTTCATAGAGTTTATTAAAGAGCCGCAGGTGAGTTTTGAGCAGAGTATGACTCTCAATATGGGCCAGTGGCTCAGCATTCCATTTGTGATTGCCGGTGTGGGATTAATTCTTTATGGAATAAAAAAAGGTATTCCTGCAGCGTTACAAAAAAAGGGGAAAAATTAACCCCTATCCGACTCTCTCCTAAGATCTTTTTCTTTGATAGAGTGTCGTTTATCGTACTCTCTCTTCCCTTTGGCCAGAGAGATGTTCAACTTGGCGAATCCGTTTTCAGAAATAAATAGCCGAGTTGCAACAATGGTCATCCCCTTCTCGCGAGTTGCTCTAAAAAGTCGATTCAACTCTTTTCTGTTTAACAGCAGCTTGCGGTCTCTTCTAGGGTCGTGTTGATTGAAGCTTGCCCACCAATAGTCGGCAATATGCATATTTTTTACATATAGCTCTCTATTTACAAAGTAGCAATAGGAGTCTGCAAGAGAGGCCTTGCCTGCGCGTATAGACTTAATCTCTGTTCCCGAAAGTACTATACCTGCTGTAAAGCTCTCTACCAGCTCGTACTCAAACGAAGCTCTTTTGTTTTTAATCTCTATTTTGCTCTTTGCCTTTGCCATTGGAGTGCAAAAATAGTGTAAATTTGTGGAATGAACCAAGAATTGATTTGCATATTGGGGCCAACAGCTAGTGGTAAAACAAAGTATGCGGTAAAGTTGGCCTTTGATACGGGAGGCGAGATAATATCTGCCGACTCACGTCAGGTGTATAGACTAATGGATATTGGAACCGGTAAGGATTTAAGCGAATATGAGGTTAATGGAGTAAAAATACCGTACCACCTTATAGATATTGTAGACCCCGGATACAAATACAATATATTTGAGTATCAAAGAGATTTCCATAATGCATACAGACGTGTATTATCTAATGGAGCTACACCCATTTTGTGCGGAGGTAGCGGATTATATATAGAGACGGCAACTCTTGGCTACTCTCTTCCTCCGGTTCCTCCAAACATAGAGCTGAGAGATGAATTGGAGAGAGAAGAGACAGGGAGACTTATAGATAGATTGGTCTCATACGGGCCTATTCATAACACCACAGACACAACCAGCAGAAAAAGACTCATAAGAGCGATTGAGATAGCTGAGTTCAAAAAGCATAATAATCTGCAAATTACAGAGTATGAACCTATAAAAACAAGATACATCGGAATTTCTGTAAGCAGAGAGGAGAGGATAAGGAGAATAGATAGAAGACTTAAAGAGAGACTGGAGGGAGGTATGGTAGATGAGGTTAAACAGCTTCTGGAAATGGGGTTATCTCCTCAAGATCTAATTTACTACGGCCTTGAATACAAATTTGTTACAATGTATTTAACCGGAACGATGTCGTACAATCAGATGCAGAGCTCCTTGGCAACCGCCATCCATCAGTTTGCTAAGAGGCAGATGACCTGGTTTAGAGGGATGGAGAGAAGAGGAATAAAAATTGAGTGGATTGAAACAATATAAAAAATGAAGATCATGAAAGGAAGAGGAATTATTGGAAAGTTGCTATGTCTATCGTGGGTGTTAATGCTGCTACCCTCAATACTGACTGCTCAGAAACAGGAGGAGATGAAGTTTGTAAGCATAGATAGTCTTATGATTATAGGCAAAGGTTTTGATGACAGCCACGTAAAGTATGGCAGAGTGCCTGCCTCTCTAAAAGGTGAACTAAGAAAAGAGCTGCTAAGTTTGGGAGCCAACAGCGCCGGAATTGCCGTGAGATTCAGTTCGAACAGCTCTTACATAGGGGCAAAATGGAAAGTCTTAGAAGATGTTAATATGAATCATATGCCGGGGACCGGAATAAAGGGTATTGATCTCTACATTCTCGACGGAGTTACGTGGAGGTATGCAGGTACGGCCAGGCCAAATGCCAAAGAGAGTTTTGGTATCTTTATTAAGAACATGACAAGACAAAACAGAGAGTTTATTGCCTATTTACCTCTTTACGACGGTGTAGAGTATGTAGAGATTGGCGTAGAGAGAGAGGCGCGTTTGAGTTTGCCCCAAATTAATCGTCTCACAAAAAGGGAGGAGAGGAAACCGATTGTCTTTTATGGCACCAGTATTACTCAAGGAGGGTGCGCCTCGAGACCGGGAATGGCATACCCCTCTATTTTAGGTAGGATGTTAGACAGGGAGACAATCAATCTGGGATTTTCGGGTAATGGAAAGATGGACTTCTCAATGGCAAAGGCCATTACAATGATAGAAGCCGATGCCGTTGTTCTTGATTGCCTTCCGAACACTACTGCACAAAGTCTTAGAGACAGTGCCTACCGTTTTATTGGGTATATACTGGAGAACAGGCCGGGAGTAAAACTCTATATGATAGAGAACCCTAACTTTCCGTACCTCTTTGCCGATGTAGAGACAAAAGCTGCCCTTGATGAGGAGAATAAAGTGTGGAGGGAGCTCTTTGCCAGATTTGTTTCGGAGGGGCACGAAAATATAATCTATATAAGAGGTGAGAACCTTTTAGGAGAAGACGGAGAGACTACAGTAGATGGTGTCCACTATACCGACCTCGGCTTTTTAAGATTTGCCGAATCTATCAGGGAGTATTTTGCCCCTTTTGCTACCGGGCGTTAGTGTAGTAGTAGGGCTGCTCTCCTCCGGTAGGGTACTGAAAAACTTTTAACTCAAATTGTGGGACTATTGCCAGTACATGATCGAAGATATCGCACTGTACGCGCTCGTAATAGGCCCACTCTTTGTTTCGTATAAAAAAGTAGAGCTCAACGGGAATACCTCTTTCATTTGGTTGAAGCTGACGAACTATACAGGTTAGCTCCTGATTAATCTCGGGGTGCCTGTTGAGATACTCTTGAAGGTAGGCCCTGAAAACACCAATATTGGTTTGTCTTCTTCCGTTCACAAGTATTGAGTTATCTACCTCATTCTCTATGTTGTATGCCTCAATCTCCTCTTGTGTTTTATCTATGTAATCTTTTATATATCTAATCTTCCTGAAACGCTCCAACATCTCGGGGGTGCAGAACTTTATGGAGTTCATATCTATTGATATAGATCTTTTAACTCTCCTTCCTCCCGACTCCTGCATACCTCTCCAGTTTTGAAATGAGTCACTAACCAAAGAGTATGGAGGAATGGTAGTTATAGTCTTGTCGAAATTGCGAACCTTAACAGAGTAAAGACTAATCTCCTCTACATCTCCGTCTGCTCCATATTTTGGTACCGTAATCCAGTCGCCCTGTCGAAGCATGTCGTTGGCAGATAGTTGCCACCCGGCAACAAAACCAAGTATGCTATCTTTAAAGATTAGTAATAAAATAGCCATAGATGCACCTAGTGCAGCAAAGAGCGAGGTGAACTCCTTGTTAATAACTATGCTTAGAATTATTATACCACCAATAAAGTATGCTATTACCGCAACAATCTGAAAGATAACCTTGATTGGCTTATTTGAATAATCCTCTGAGAGGGAGTAAATATCTGTAAGAGCTTTTGTAGCAGAATGAACTGCCTTCATAAGGGCTACAACAATGAATATATGGGCACCTTTCTGGAAAATTGAGGCCCAGAGTTCACTTCTTACTGCTATTGGAGTTGCCAGAGCAACAACAATACCCGGAATGATATGAACGAGATGTCTGAAGACCTTGTGTTCAAGAAAAATATCGTCCCATTTGCTGGATGTAAAACGGGCAAATCTCTCAACCACTTTATGGATTATAAGTCTTGAGAAGATGTCTGATGCCCAGGCCAAAATTAGAAGCAGGGTCATGCTTATCACTTCGTCTAACAGCGATGCCAGAGCGGGGGATACCCCCGCATCCAGCAAGAACTGATAAATTTTATCTACAACTCCAAAAAGAGCTGTTGCTTTTGATGTAAACTCCTGTTCTATCATACTTTTGTCTATTCAAGCCACCCTTCGCAGCTGCACATAAGATTTCTGTCGCCGTACCCATTATCTACCCTGGATACATGAGGCCAGAACTTATTCTCTTTTATCCAGTTCAGAGGGTATGCCGCGCTCTCTCTTGTGTAGCTGTGATTCCACTCATTGGCAGTCACCTCCAAAGCTGTGTGAGGGGCATTCTTAAGAGGGTTGTCATCTTTATTCAACTCCCCTCTCTTTATTGCTTCACACTCCTGTTTGATAGATATCATGGCCTCTATAAATCGATCTAGTTCGGCCTTGGACTCACTCTCGGTTGGCTCCACCATAAGGGTGTCAACTACAGGGAATGAGAGGGTAGGAGCATGAAATCCGTAGTCCATGAGCCTTTTTGCAACGTCGGTTGCATCTACACCATACTCTTTGCGGAACTCCCTTAAGTCTAGAATACACTCATGTGCAACCTTATTGTTATTTCCACTGTAGAGTGTTTTGTAATGATCTTTAAGGCGTTCAGATATATAGTTTGCATTAAGAATTGCAATCTCAGTTGCCCTTCTTAGTCCATCTGCTCCCAAAAGCTTAATGTATGCATGTGTTATTGGTAGAGCCATAGGATAACCATAAGGAGCGGAACTAACAGCTTTAGCCCCCTTATTGCTGCAATTTGGAAGGAAAGGATGGCATGGGAGGAATGGAGCAAGCTCTTTTGTTACACAGATAGGGCCAATTCCCGGACCACCTCCGCCGTGAGGGATTGCAAAGGTCTTGTGAAGGTTTAGGTGGCAAACATCTGCTCCTATGAATCCCGGATTGGTTAGACCCACTTGGGCATTCATATTTGCACCGTCCATATAAACCAGACCTCCGTTATTGTGAATAATATCCATTATATCCTTTATGCTCTCTTCGTAAACGCCGTGAGTAGAAGGATAAGTAATCATTATACACGAGAGGCGATCTTTATGCTGCTCGGCCTTTTGACGAAGTTCATCCACATTTATGTTGCCCATATCGTCGCAAGAGACCAAAACAATCTCCATGCCGGCCATAGCTGCCGAAGCCGGATTAGTTCCATGGGCAGAGGTTGGTATTATGGCTACATCTCTCTGAGGTTGATTGTTGGCTATATGGTAAGAGCGTATAGTCATAAGACCTGCATACTCACCTGCAGCTCCTGAGTTCGGTTGTACCGAGCATGCGTGAAAGCCGGTTATAACAGCAAGATCCTCTTCTGTCTCATGTATCATCTGCATATAACCCTCTGCCTGATTGGCCGGCACGAATGGATGAATTCCGGTGATCTCCGACCAGCTGAGAGGCATCATTTCAACAGCTGCGTTGAGTTTCATTGTACACGAACCCAGAGGTATCATAGAGTGAGTCAGTGAGATATCTCTTCTCTCCAACTTCTTGATATATCTCATAAGTTCGGTCTCAGAGTGGAATCGGTTGAATGTAGACTCAGTGAGGTATGCGCTCTCTCTTGCCATGAAAATTGGAGAGTTCTCCTTGAAAGGACACTCTTTTACACTGCCTCCAAAGATTTCAATAATATCTACGGCCTCTGTGTAGTCTGTTAATTCGTCGAAGCTTATTCTTATACTTTTATTAGAAGGGTAATAGAAGTTGTAACCCTTTGCTAATGCTCTCTCTTTAATCTTATTTGACACCTCTGTTATCACCTCAATGGTATCGAAGAAGTTTTCACTTTTGAGACTGAATCCCAATTTTTTCAGCTCTAAAGCAACACTCCATGCATAGTTGTGAACTCTCTCTCCAATGCGGCGTAAACCATGAGGGCCGTGGTAAACTGCATACATCCCCGACATTGTAGCCATAAGGGCTGTAGCTGTACAGATGTTAGAGGTGGCTTTCTCGCGCTTAATGTGCTGCTCTCTGGTCTGTAGTGCCATTCTAAGCGCCGGCTTTCCCAGGCGATCTACCGAGACGCCAATGATTCTTCCCGGCATATTCCTTTTGTACTCATCTCTTGTAGCCATAAATCCGGCAGTAGGACCGCCAAACCCCATAGGAAGTCCAAATCTTTGTGCCGTGCCTACTGCAATATCTGCTCCCCATGAAGCAGGCTCTTTTAGAACAGTAAGTGCGAGCAGATCTGTAACGGCGGTTACCAAAACACCTGCGGCGTGAGCTCTTTCGCAGAACTCCGAGTAATCGTAAATAGTCCCGTCAGCTGCAGGATATTGGAGAATGGCTCCAAAGCAACTCTCCTCTATTTTGTAAGTTGCAAAATCTGCCTCTCTTATCTCTATACCCAGTGCCTCTGCTCTAGTCTCTACTACGGCCTTTACTTGTGGAAACAGATTGGTATCTATAAATAGTAAATTTTTGCCAGCTTTCTGAGCTTCGCGTGAGCGTAGTTCATACATCATTCTCATTGCTTCGGCAGCGGCAGTGGAGTCGTCGAGCATTGAGCTGTTTGCCATTTTAAATCCGGTAAGCCCGGCCACCATAGTCTGGAAGTTGAGCAGGGCTTCAAGCCTGCCTTGAGAGATCTCTGCCTGATACGGGGTATAAGATGTGTACCAGCTTGGATTTTCAAAAATATTTCTAACCACGGCCGGAAGAGTGCCTGTGCCATAAAATCCAAGACCAATCATAGATCTTAGACACTTGTTCTTAGATACCATGGCTTTAAGATTTGCAAGATATTTTTGCTCACTTACGGCTTTACCTATTTTTAGAGGTTCATGAAGTAAAATATTCGATGGAACAGTTTGTTTTACAAGATCCTCCAAACTCTTAGCACCTACAACCGAGAGCATCTCCTGTATTTCGCTCTCTCTTGGACCATTGTGTCGATCGGCAAAAGGAATTGACATATCGTATTATTTATTAGGTTTTTAATAACATTTTAAAACACAAATGTAGTCAAAAAATAACAAAAATTGTGTATTAAAATATTTTCATATTTTTGTGACGAACAAAACTAAAACCTATGAATCTATTAAAAAGAAAAATCTCTGAGTTGCAGGAGCGGACTGCCAAGGCCTTACAAGGCGGAGGGGAGTCGGCAATAGCAAAGCAGATAGCAATGGGTAAGCTCCCGGCCAGAGAGAGGATAAACCAATTGCTCGACCCTGGTTCTTTCTATGAGTACGACCTTTTCATAGAACACGAAGCCAGAGAGTTTGGAATGGAGGGCAAAGATCTGGCAGGTGATGGTGTGGTTATAGGCACCGGAACGATTCACGGTAAATCTGTAGCTATTTATGCGCAAGACTTTACCGTTGCAGGGGGCTCTCTGGGATCTATGCATGCCAGAAAAATTACAAAAATCATGGACTATGCACTTAGGATGCGAATCCCTCTTATTGGAATCAATGACTCCGGAGGTGCACGTATTCAGGAGGGGGTAAACTCTTTGGCCGGTTACGGAGAGATATTCTTTAGGAATACACTTGCCAGTGGGGTAATACCTCAGTTGTCGGTTATACTTGGTCCGTGTGCGGGGGGTGCTGTATACTCACCTGCTCTTACCGACTTTGTTTTTGTTGTAGATAAGATTTCAAAGATGTTTATTACAGGACCGAGGTTATCAAATCTGTTTTAGGAGAGGAGATAGATATGGAGTCTTTGGGAGGCGCAAGGGTTCACAGCGAAACCACAGGAAATGCTCACTTCTTTGCAAATAGTGAAGTGGAGTGCTTTGAGCAGATAAAAACCCTGCTCTCATTCATTCCTGCTCATAACGAGTGCAACTGCAATGTAGAGAAGAGTACCGAACCCGACACCAAAAAGTACAAGATAGACAAAATTGTACCGGTAGACCCTACTAAGCCATACGATGTAAGAGATGTTATAAAGGCAATTACCGATGGATCTCAGTTTTTTGAGGTTCAGGAGTTGTGGGCTGCAAATATTGTTATTGGATTTGGAAGGATTGCAGGAAAAACCGTTGGATTCGTAGCCAATCAACCGCTTGTTCTTGCGGGGGTTCTGGACTGTGATTCAAGCGACAAAGCTGCCCGATTTATCCGTTTCTGCGACGCTTTTAATATACCTATAGTTACACTGGAAGACCTCCCGGGGTATCTTCCGGGTGTAGATCAGGAGCATGCAGGGGTAATAAGGCACGGAGCAAAGCTGCTCTATGCTTACAGCGAGGCAACGGTTCCAAAAGTTACGGTAATTATAAGAAAAGCATATGGTGGGGGCTATATAGCAATGAACTCTCGCCACTTGAGAGCCGACTTTGTTTTTGCCTGGCCTATGGCAGAGATAGCAGTTATGGGTCCTGAAGGTGCTGCAAACATAATATTCAGAAAAGAGATTATGGAGGCAGAAGATCCCGACGCTATGAGAAAGCAGAAGGTAGAGGAGTACAAACAGAAATTTGCCAACCCATATGTTGCCGCCTCTAAAGGTTACATAGATTCGGTAATAGATCCTAAAGATACTAGAAAGTTTCTGGTTCACTCATTCGAAGTCTCTGCTAACAAAGTTGTTAAGAGGCCATCTAAGAAGCACGGAATTCCACCATTTTAAAAACTTTGTGGAATGAAAATGTCAGAAAAGAGAGCCTTGGTGGTTAAGAGACAAAAAGCCAAGGAGAGAGAGGAGAAAAAGCGTGCAAAAGCAGTAAAAGAGGCAGATAAAGCAAAAGCCAAAGAGAAGCGCAAAAAATTATCTCAAGCCGAACAGCAAATATCTCAACTGCTTTTAAAAGGAGATTTCCTGCAAATATTTCCAAATGCAAGGAGATACTCAACTATTTTAACAAAGAAGTTTGTTAATCGTCCTACATGGAGAAGGCCCGATCCGCAAGAGATAAAATCTATCATACCGGGAGTTGTAATCTCTTTTGAGGTAAAAGAGGGTGATCGTGTTACTGCGGGAACTCATCTTATGACTTTCGAAGCTATGAAGATGCACAATCTTGTTATTGCACCTTTCGACGGCACAGTTGAGAAGCTCTTTGTTAAAGAGGGAGAAAAGGTTCCAAAGGGGGTTGTAATGATGTTCCTTAAAGCAGATACAGATCCCGAGCCCATTGTTTCAGATGAATCTACTTCCAGCGATCTAGGTCTAATCGTATAAAAACGAACAGAAAAACTGTAAAGCTCCATAGAGAAGATCCCCCGTAGCTCACAAAGGGCAGGGGGATTCCTATTACAGGTGTGATACCTATTGTCATTCCTATATTGATAAAAAAGTGCACAAATAGAATTGAGGCCAACGAATATCCATAGATTCTGTTAAAGGTATCTTTTTGATTCTCCGCAAGATTATAGATACGTATTATCATAAAGATAAATAGAAAAATGAGGAAGGATGAGCCAAGAAATCCCCACTCCTCTCCAATGGTACAAAAGATAAAGTCGGTACTCTGTTCAGGAACAAAATTAAACTTTGTCTGAGTTCCTTGTAAAAATCCTTTTCCGCTGAAACCTCCCGAGCCGATTGCTATTTTTGATTGATGTACATTGTATCCGGCCCCTTTAAGATCTACATTTATACCGAGTAAATTCTCTATCCTTGCTCTCTGGTGATCTTTGAGAACTCTCTCAAAAATGAACTCTACCGAATAGATTAATGCTATTGATGCCAAAAAGCACATAGCAATATACATAAGCGCCGATACTCTTTGTTTTATTATCGTAAAAATATGGTACAAGAAAAGAGGCAGTACAACCATTGCCAGCCAATAGTCTTCGTTGAGGGTTATCTTTGACGATATAAAGCTAAGGTTTTGTAACTCTCTGGCGTAGATCATTGCAGGCATAAACGCAACCAAAAAAAGAGAGTGAGATGTAATCTTTCTCGTTAAAAATCCTCTAGCAATAATAAGGAGAGAGACAATTACAATAAATGCAATGTATGAAGAGAAGCTGAGTGTTATAAGGAAGAGTGCAATGGCAAGTATCCCAAGGGTAAGATACCAACCACTTAAACCTTCGCGGTAAAGCATTAATATGAAAGCGGCATAAACTAGGGCAGAACCGGTCTCTTTTTGCATAATAATCACTCCAACCGGGAGTAGAATTAATATTGCTACTTTTATTATACTCTCGGCCGATTTGATTCTGAATCCGTAATTACTCATAAGGGATGCTAGGGCGAGAGTAGTTGCAATTTTTGATAATTCGGCAGGTTGGAATCGAACAGGTCCAACCTGAAACCAAGAGTTTGACCCATTAACCTCTATCCCTAAAAAGATTACGGCAATCAGCAGTAAAATACTGCCCGAGTATATTATCCATGAGAAGGCACTGAAAAACTTGGGATTTACAACAAACAGAATAAAGAACCCTATGATGTAAGATGTGATTATCCAAATAAACTGCATTCCGTACCTCTGACTAATGTCTATTATCTGAGAGTGCTCGTCGTCGTATACGGCAGAGAATATACTTATCCACCCTATTAAAGTTAGGGCAATGAAGCAGATAATCAAAGGCCAATCAAGCTTTCTGTACTCTCCTCCCTTTATCATCGTCTTGCAGCATTACCGAGCAGATTGCTCTCAATTATCCTTATCTCCAGATCTTTTCTTGAGATCTCTTTATTCAGATACATCTCTACCAGAAGGGATGCAATAGGGGCTGCCCAGGTGGCTCCGAAACCGGCGTTCTCTATATATGCGGCAACGGCAATTTTTGGATTATCTCTTGGGGCAAAACAGATAAAGACCGAGTGATCTCTTCCGTGTGGATTTTGGGAGGTGCCGGTTTTACCGCAGATATCTAAACCGGGTACCGCAACTCTGGAGGCGGTTGCACCTGAGCCCGGAGGAGAGTTTACAGCTCTGTACATGCCCTCTACAATGATTTCGAAGTGAGAGGTATCTACCATTGTATAGTGTCTTTTGGTGTAGTCGGCGTTTATAAGAGTATCGGGAGAGCCCTTAATGATATGAGGGGTATGATAGTAACCGCGATTGGCAATGGTTGCAGCAAGATTAGCCAAGTGAAGAGGTGTGGTACCTATCTCTCCCTGCCCTATTGCTAATGAGATAATTGAGAGTGAACGCCATCTGTTTTTACCGTGAATCTTATCGTATGTCTCTGTTGTGGGCATGTTACCGGCCTGTTCGGCAGGAAAATCGGTGCCCAGTTTTTGCCCGAACCCAAAGCTCTCAACCATCTCTTTCCACTTTAAAAAACCTTGGGTAACACTCTTATATTTAGGATTATCAATAATATCTCTAAAGGCAATACAGTAGTAGGTGTTGCAAGACATCATAATAGACTGCGCCAAATCTGTTGGAGATGGATGTGGATGGCAGCCAACCCCTCTTCCAACTTTATATCCTCCGCTGCAGGAGTAACGGGTATCTGGCTTAATGACCCCCTCTTCTAGCGCTATAAGGGCGTTAACCAGCTTAAATACAGACCCCGGAGGGTAGGGCGACATAACAGCCCTGTTGAACATGGGTTTTAGAGGATCGTTCACCAATTCGTTATAAAATTTATTTATAGACGAAAGTTTTGTCACATCTATTCCCGGACTCGATACGAGTGTAAGGATATCTCCGGTAGATGGCTCTATTGCTACCAAGCTTCCAATCTTATTGGACATTAATAGCTCACCGTACTGTTGCAGTTGCGCATCAATTGAGCTTACTATACTCTTCCCGGGGATGGCCTGAAGATCGTATCTCCCCTCTGCAAAGCTTGACTTAACTTTATTGTGAACATCTCTTAAAAAAATATTGTAACCTTTCTCTCCTTTAAGAATGTGTTCATAAGACTGTTCAATACCGGTACGACCCACATAATCACCTCTTTTGTAAGATGGATTTCTTCTTAGAAAAGCAGTATCTACTTCGGTTATGTAACCTAGAAGATTGGCACCTGCATTATATGGGTAGTTTCTTATTGTTCTGGAGATTGCGCTAAAACCCGGGAATTTGTATGCTTTTTCAAGAAAAACAGAGTACTGTCTTGCCGATACCTGTTTTACGAAAGGTATTGATTGATAGCCGATTCTTCTTCTATTTCTTTTATACTCTTTTAGCTTTTCTCTTACCTCATTAATGTCTAGATTGAAAATCCTGCAGAGATCTACGGTGTCTAACTCTTTTACCTCAAACGGGGTTATCATTATATCGTAGGCGGTCTCATTTCCCACTAATATTTTTCCGTTTCTATCCAATATCAGCCCCCTGGCCGGATATCTTATATCGTATCTGTATGCGTTATTACTTGCATTTATCTTGTACTCTTTATCTACAATCTGAAGCACAAAGAGCTTTATCAGGAATACAACTGCAATTGTTAAAACTGCAACTACTAGTATATTTCTTTTACCCTTCTCTTTTGCCATGGTAGTTAAAGTCGGTTTTTATAAAAGAATCCAAACTCAATGACAAGTATTAAGATTGTGTTTGCGAACAAACTCACTGCTACCCTTGGAAGATTGTATATAAATGAGGTTAATCCAAAGCTCTCTACAAGCGAAAGTGATATATGATGAACGGCAAGAGATAATGCAATATAAGTTGTAAAACGAACAAACCCAAGCTCTCTCAATCCCGGTCTGATTTGGTTTTCAAGATCACCTTTGCGGCAGACCAATTTAAATATCTTCGACTGAAAAAGGACAAGAGTAAGTGCTGCAGAGCTGTTTAATCCAAGAATAGAGTTTGTGAAATAATCAACTACGATACCCATAAAGAAAGCCCAAAGCAACATTTTGTTAAATGTTGTATTGGTAGGGAGGGTTAGGAGAAAGAGCGGATAGACAGATATGAACAGAAGCGGGCCAATATCTATAAGAGAACTCAGGATAACCTGAGTTATCAAGAATGCAGCAAACAAAAGCAGGTTTCCCGATTTAATTCTCATTCTGTCTCTTTATTTGATCAATTTCGGGTTTATTATTATTTACCACCACATTCACAAAATGGAGGGTGCTGAAATCTTGAAACAGCTTTACCTGTATTTGGTGGTGAGATCCTTTTATAACAGTAGACTTTCTAACTGTGCCCAAAGGGATATCGGGAGGAAAGAGGGTAGAGAAGCCACTGGTGTAAACAGTGTCGCCAATCATAAAGTTTATATGGTAAGGCACCTCTGTAAGGGTAGCATAGTCGGGGCGTCTTCCTTCCCAAACCAGAGGGCCGAATGCTTGGGAGGGGGCTATCTTCGCGCTCACACTCTGATTGATGTTTAAAAACGAGATAACATATGAGTAGTTTTCGGCAACCGACGATATTACACCCACAACTCCATTTGGAGATACAACGCCCATATCTCGGGAGATGCCATCTTTCTTACCTTTATCAATAATAAGATAGTTGTGGAGTTTATTTGTGCTGTTGGCAATGATTTTGGCAGGTATATATGAAAAAGAGGGAGAGGGAGGGGTCATGGTATACGAAGAGTCTACTTTGCTGTAAATAGAGTTTAATCTCTCCAGCTCATTTTTGAGTTTTATGTTCTCTGCTGCCAGAGTTTCATTTATACTTTTTAAACCTGTGTAGTACTTTATGTCAGACGTGAACTCTGCTATCCCTGATTTAATATGCATAAACACACCGGCAACTTTCACTCTTTGAAAAAGACTGTCCTGTGAAACAAAAAAGAGAGAGACACCCTGCAATAATATAAAAAGGGTGAGTGTTGCGAGTGCCCTTAGTATGGGTAGTTTATCCCACATACTGCTATCTCATTAGGAAAGGTAACTTGTCGGTATTCTTAAGTGCAATACTGGTTCCTCTGGCAACAGCGTGAAGAGGATCCTGCGACACATGAAAGCGAATGTTGATCTTCTCGTATAGTCTTTGGTCTAGACCTCTTAGCAAGGCACCTCCGCCGGTGAGGTAAATTCCGTTCTGCACAATATCGGCATAGAGTTCGGGAGGAGTCTGCTCCAATACCTGTATAATTGCCGCCTCTATTTTAGCAAGTGATTTGTCTATACTGTGTGCAATCTCTTGACTGGTTACACTCACCTCCACCGGGTGTGCAGTCATAAGATTGGGACCCCTAACAACATATGGCTCGGGGTACTCCTCCAGTTCAGACATTGCTGCTCCAACCTTAATCTTAATATCTTCTGCTGTTAGTTCACCTATTTTGATTGAGTGCTGTTGCCTCATATATTGTTGGATCTCATATGTAAAGACATCACCGGCAACCCTTATGCTCTGATTTATAACTATGCCTCCAAGTGAGATTACGGCTATCTCTGTTGTTCCTCCTCCTATATCTACAACCATGTTGCCTGTAGGGGCTTCTACATCTATACCGATTCCGATAGCTGCCGCCATTGGCTCATAGATAAGATATACATCTCTTCCTCCGGCATGTTCTGCAGAGTCTCTAACGGCACGTATCTCAACCTCGGTACTTCCCGAAGGAATACAGACAACCATTTTTAAACTTGGGGTGAAAAGGGAGTTTCTGTAGTTAATCATCTTGATAAAACCCCTGATCATCTGTTCTGCAGCGTTAAAGTCTGCAATCACTCCATCTCTGAGAGGCCTTACTGTTTTGATATTTGCATGTGTCTTCCCATGCATCATTCTGGCTTTTTGGCCGAATGCAATAGGTTTACCCGTGTTCTGGTCTATTGCTACAATTGATGGCTCGTCTACAACTACCTTGTCGTTCATTAAGATAATAGTGTTTGCTGTTCCCAGGTCAATCGCCAGCTCCTGTGTTAAAAAAGAAAATCCCATAATTGTATTTATCTCGGGGTTATATGTTTAATGTTTAAAATGTCTTGTGTTGGTGATGACCATAGATACTCCATTGTTGTTACAGTACTCAATACTCTCACTGTCTCTTACAGATCCTCCAGGTTGAATGACAGCTGTGATTCCGGCCTTATGGGCAATTTCAACACAGTCGGGGAACGGGAAAAATGCATCCGAGGCCATAACGGCTCCTTTAAGTGAGAAGCCGAAGCTCTCTGCTTTTAAAATTGCCTGCTTGAGTGCATCTACACGGGATGTTTGCCCAATACCCGAAGCCAGAAGAACAGAGTCTTTTGCCAAGACTATGGCATTGGATTTTGAGTGTTTAACAACCTTATTGGCAAAGATCAGATCTGATACCTCTTGTGGTGTGGGGCTCTGCTTTGTAACTGTGATAAGAGAAGACTCCTCCTCTGTGGCACTGTCTCTCTCTTGAACAAGAACCCCCTTAAGCATACTCCTGAACTTGTTAGGGCTTCTTAGATCGCCTCTGTTTAAAAGGATGATTCTGTTCTTTTTCTGTTTAAGAATTTCTAATGCCTCAACGGTGTATGAAGGGGCAATTACAACCTCAAAGAATATTTTGTTCATCTCTGCAGCGGTATCTGTATCTACCTCTTTATTGGAAATGATTACTCCACCGAACGCCGAAACAGGGTCTGCTCCAAGTGCTGCCTCCCAGGCATCTTTTAAGCACTTTGCCGAGGCGCATCCGCATGCATTGTTGTGCTTTAGAATGGCAACGGTAGTGTTTGAAAAGTCACTTATCAACTCTATTGCTGCCTCTATATCTAAAAGATTGTTGTAGGATATCTCCTTGCCGTGCAACTGTATAGGAAGAGACTCTTTGTTGCCAAAAAAATGGGCTGTCTGATGCGGATTCTCACCATATCTAAGAGAGATACCCTCTGTCTCACTCTCCTTAAACAGATTGACACTAGTGCCACCCGACAGATATTTGAATATTTTAGTATCGTAATGAGAGCTTACATTAAATGCCAAAGTTGCAAAATTTAACCTCTGCTCAACACTTGTCGCGGCTCCGTTTTGGAGAATCTCCAAGAGAGACCCATACTGCTCTTTTGAAGAGACTATCAATACATGTTTATAATTTTTTGCGGCAGCTCTAATTAGGGATATACCCCCAATATCTATCTTTTCGATAATTTCTTGGTGAGAGTAACCTCCCGCAACATACTCCTCAAATGGGTAGAGATCTACAATAACAAGGTCTGTCTCAGGTATCCCGTACTCTACAACTTGTGTTGCGTCTGAAGGGTTATCTCGTCTGCTGAGAATTCCTCCAAAAATTTTTGGGTGTAATGTCTTTACCCTGCCTCCAAGTATAGACGGGTAGGAGGTTATATCTTCAACGGCGGTTACAGGTATGCCTATTGAGTTAAGATAGTCGTAAGTGCCTCCTGTTGAGAGAATCTCTACGTTGTTTTTATAAAGCAGATTTGCAATAGCATCTAACCCCTCTTTGTAGTACACAGAGATTAGAGCCCTTTTGATAGTTCTTTTTTCCATAACAATTAAATGGATACAAAATTACTAAAATATACAATATAATCTCTACTTTTGTTTGCGTAAAAATATAATAAATGCAAGGAAAACATCAGGCAATAATAGTGGCCGGAGGATCGGGGAGCAGAATGGGGGGGAATGTTGCAAAACAATTTATGGAGTTAGATAACAAGCCCATTCTTGTTCATACAATTGAGAAGTTTCTCTCTTTGTCTTTTGAGGTTGAAATTATACTTGTTTTACCTGCCGATTACAAAGAGTATTGGAGGGATTACTGTTTTAACAACAGACTTACATTTAGGCACACTCTCGTATCCGGGGGAATCACACGCTTCCATTCGGTTAAGAATGCAGTAAAATATCTTCGTAAAGACACAATAACGGCTGTACACGACGGAGTAAGACCGTTTGTAACAAAAGAGTTTCTTGAAGAGATGTACAAAGATGGAGAAGAGCGAGGAGCAGTAATTCCGGTTACTAGCCCTATAGACTCAATGAGAATCAAACTAAAAAGAGGCCTCACCCAAATTACAGACAGAGACCTCTACTACATGGTACAAACTCCTCAGGTTTTTAGGTCGGACATTCTTATAAAAGCCTATGATCAAGCTTATTCACCACAATTCACAGACGATGCCTCTGTTGTAGAGGCAATGGGAGAGAAGATTGAAATCGCTCCCGGATTGCCGATGAATATTAAGTTGACAAGACCCGAAGATATGATGCTGGGAAGAGCTATTCTTAGCGTTTCTTAACAGAAGAGCCCTTTCCGGGGTAATCTTTAACCCAAACCTGTCTTTCAATCGCCTGGTCGAGCGAAATAAAAGTTTCAGTCTGTTCAACAGACGGGATGTTTTGAATTGTATTGATTAAGATCTCCATCAGGTGATCGTGATTCTGACAGTAAATTTTTAGCATAAGGGCGTGCTTACCTGTTACAAAGTGGCACTCCACAACCTCAGGGATGTTTCTTAAGGCCTCTATAACAGAAGGGTAGTGATTTGCCTGAGCAAGACTTACCCCAACAAAGGCGCAAACATTGAGTCCCAATGTTTGAGGTTTTACAAGCAGTCGAGAACCGGTTATAATTCCTAAGTTCTCCATCTTCTTCACTCTTTGGTGAATAGCCGCCCCTGAGACACCACATTCTCGTGCAATCTCAAGAAATGGCATCCTTGCATTTTTTACAAGGAACGAGAGAATCTTTTGATCTATTTGATCAATCTGATATTTTGGCATACTAGTAAAAGATATTATGTAGGACAACAAATATAATAATAAATTATAATTAATTCGGATTTATTTTTTGAAAAAAGAAAAGCCATCTTAAGGGAACCTCCCCCGAGCAGGCAGTTAAATAATCCGAATTAGAGCAAGGAAAATACAGAAAATCACCCTCTTTAAGACGAGGAACCTCCATCCACCAACGCCCTGTTGAGCTGCTGGTAACAAATACCAGATCTTGCCCCTCCTGACCCATACTTACAATTTTTCTAAGGAAAAGATCGTCATTTGCAGCGTTTGATGGGTCTTCAATTATATTTGAAGAGATTGCTTCAACAATATGCCATATAAGTTCGGCGGTAAGAGCAGCCGATACAGAATCAGCTTTCAAATCGGAAGGGTATCCGTAGATAAATATACTTTTGATTGACTGCCCCATTCCTATATAGCGGGCAAGTTGACACAGCTCTTCGGCATAAAGGCCGTTTGGGCTTGAAAACTTGTTATCGGGAAAGTCGGAGTGCCGCACAGAGTTCAGGTCGATAAAAACATACTCTTTTGTCCTAAGCAATGGCTCTGCAAGTGAGATATCAGATCGGAGCACCCCCAAACGAAGCTCCTGAAAGTAACTCGATCTTAGATGTGAGAGCGTCTCTTTGTGATAACGATATGTCTGATATCCAAGATGAGCAAACTCCTCAAAGGTAGGTTGAGAGATAGCTTGATAGGGCATTCCCCATGGGGAGGAATCCTCTGAACCGGGCGAGATTAGAGCAGCAGAAAGTGCAGATGAGATTAGCGATTTGATGATTGGGGGCCTATTGCCGCAAAGAACAATAGTTTTTATTCCTGATTCGGCTGTTCTTTGTAGTGTTTGTGCCAGTTGACCTATGCCTGGATTTGTGTGGTATAGTGTGTATTCTGAGTGGGCATTAAGTCTTTTAAGAGACTCAATAATAGAGTTATTCCCATCTGTCTCAATTACAACAGCCGGTGTTCCGCCAATAATTTCGCTTATAGCAGCAGCGGGAATAGTCTCAATAGGATAGCTATTTGCCATTTTTCTTAGATTTGCCGCTCTTGGACCCCTTCTCTATGATCTCTGTAATCTCTTCTATGGTAAGAGTATCCGGAGCTTTACCCTTTGGAATTTTGAAGTTCTCTTTACCCTTTTTTATGTATGGACCAAAACGACCATTCAGAACTTCTACCCCATGTTCAGGAAAGCTCTTTATGCTTTTTTGAGACTCTTTAATGGCGTGAGCATCGATAATATTTATACTCTCCTCTATGGTTATTCTGTATGGATCTCCATCTTTCCCTATTGAAATAAACGCCCCCTTGTACTTGATGTATGGCCCGAATCTACCAACTGCGGCAATAACCTTATCTCCATTGTACTCTCCAACCTCTCTTGGAAGGTCAAATAACTTAAGCGCCTCTTCAAGAGTTATTGTCTCTATTAGTTGACCTTTTGAAAGACTCATGAATCGCTTCTCAGGATCGTCGTTCTCCCCTATCTGTGCGAGGGGCCCAAATCTACCTATCCTTACAAGAACTTTTTTACCGGTTGCGGGATCTAATCCAAGATGTCTCTCGGCATTTGTGGGACGAGACACTGTAAGAGTATTGTCTACCGTTTTATGAAATGGAAGATAGAAATCGGAGATTAGGGTGTTCCAGTTTAGTTTACCCTCTGCCACTCTATCAAAATCCTCTTCAATTTTTGCAGTAAAGTTGTAATCGATGATAGATTCAAAATTATCTGCAAGAAAATCATTTACAAGGATGCCTATATCTTCGGGAAACAGCTTTGCCTTTTCTGCACCCCATGTCTCCTTTCTGATTTTTGAAACGATTTTCTCCTTCTCAAGGATAAACTCATTGTACTCTCTCTCTATCCCTGGTCTGTTATCCTTTAATATATATCCTCTTTGGCTAAGAGTAGAGATAGTTGGAGCGTATGTAGAGGGGCGGCCTATTCCTAGCTCCTCCAGCTTTTTTACCAGACTAGCCTCTGTGTACCTTGGGGGTTTTTGTGTAAATTTCTCTACAGCTCTAATCTGCTGCCTCTCCATCTTCTGCCCCTTTTGAAGCTTTGGAAGATGCAGATTGGCCCCCTCTTCGTGGGTTTCATCGTCTTTAGACTCCATATAAACCTTAAGGAAGCCGTCGAATGTTACTCTGTCTGCGGTGGCAATAAATTTGTGTAAAAGAGAGGCCGACTCTATGGAGATTTGTGTCCTGAAGATCTCTGCATCTGACATCTGTGAAGCTATTGTTCTTTTCCAGATGAGGTTGTACAGCTTTTTCTCCTGAGCGGGGGCATCAATCTCTGTATTTGACATATAGGTAGGCCTTATGGCCTCATGTGCCTCTTGAGCACCCTTGCTTTTTGTGGTGTATTGCCTAGGTTTAGAGTACTCCTTACCGTATATCTCTGTAATAACCTGCTTTGCTGCACCCATTGCAACCTTGGAGAGGTTAACCGAGTCGGTTCTCATATAGGTGATAAATCCCGCCTCATACAGATTCTGGGCAGCTCTCATAGTTTGATTTAACGAAAACCCAAGTTTTCTTGAGGCCTCTTGTTGAAGAGTAGATGTTGTGAATGGCGGAGAGGGAGATCTCTTTGTCTCTTTCTCCTCAATATCTCCAATCTTGAAAAGAGCATCCTTGCTCTTCTCAAGAATATCCAATGCCGCCTCTTTTGTGGAGAACCTCTCCGCTATCTCTGCGGGAACCTTTATAGATGGATCGGAATCGGCAGGGTTGAATATTCCCTCAATCTTATATTGCGATTTTGCAGCAAACTGCTGAACCTCTCTCTCCCTCTCTACAATCAACCTTAGCGCAACAGATTGCACCCTGCCGGCAGATAGCTTTGGTTTTACTTTTTTCCACAAGACAGGCGAAAGCTCAAATCCAACAAGTCTATCCAGCACCCTGCGTGCCTGTTGAGCCATCACAAGGTTCATGTCTACACTCCTTGGATTCTCAATGGCTTTAAGTATTGCCTCTTTTGTTATCTCATGAAATACAATCCGACGTGTTTTTGAAGGGTCCAATTCAAGTGTCTCCTGAAGGTGCCAGGCGATTGCCTCCCCTTCGCGGTCTTCATCGGAAGCCAACCAAACAGTACCTGCCTTTTTTGCCAGAGACTTAAGCTCTGAGACTACCCTCTTCTTATCTTCCGATACAAGATAGTCGGGCTCGAAGCCATTCTCGATATCTATTCCTAAATTCTTTTTTGAAAGGTCCCTGATGTGGCCGAAGCTCGATTTTACCGTAAACCCACTTCCCAAAAACTTCTCAATAGTCTTGGCTTTGGCCGGGGACTCCACAATCACTAAGTTCTCTACCATAGAAAATAATCCTTGATGGCTGCAAAGTAAAGGATAAATTAAGGTATTATCAAAATTTTTATTTCTAATTTTGCTCGTTGAAGTACATGCAAATACAGCTTGAAATGGATATAAAAAAGAGGAAAAAGATTGTAAAGTGGTTCTGGTTTTTATTGCTTAGCCCTTTTGCTTTGTTGATTGGGGCATTGGTGCTTACGGGGGTTTTTGCCGATATCCCATCCTTTGGTGAGTTGGAAGATCCCAAGAACAATCTGGCAACCGAAATCATTTCTGAAGATGGTGAGATTCTCACAACATTCCATATAGAGAACCGCTCGTTTGTTACCTATCAAGAGCTGTCGCCCTCTCTTGTTGATGCACTGATAGCAACCGAAGATGTGAGATTTTTTAATCACAGCGGAATAGACTACAGAAGCTTGGCAAGGGTTGCGGTAAAGTCGATAATTCTGGGGCAGACACGCTCGGGAGGAGGGGGAAGCACAATCTCACAACAGCTTGCAAAAACTCTTTTTCCAAGAGACACAGTTAGTAGTAAAATTCCCGGGGCAAAACTTTTTAAGTTGGCAGGTTCTAAGTTCAAGGAGTGGATAACAGCAGTTAAGTTGGAGAGGAACTACACAAAAGAGGAGATAATAGGGATGTATATGAATGCCGTATTCTATGGCAGCAATGCATACGGCATTAGAGCAGCTGCAAATACTTTCTTTGGTAAACACCCTTCGCAGCTTACTGTAGAGGAGGGGGCGCTACTTGTAGGTATGGTAAATAAACCAACGAGATTTAATCCGGTGCTCAATCCGCAACAATCTCTGGCCAGAAGAAACCACGTTCTTTCACAGATGTATAAATATGGCTTCTTGGAGAGAGCCGCTTACGACTCAATCAGCGCTCTTCCTATTCAACTCTCATATACCCAGCAAGATCACAACTCCGGACTGGGACCATATTTTAGAGATATGCTAAGGAGAGTATTAAACGCTACTGAGCCAAAACGATCGGCCTACAGGCAGTATGAAGATTACAGAGCAGACTCTCTTCTTTGGAGAGAGGATCCTCTTTATGGGTGGCTCAATAAAAACCTTAAGCCCGATGGATCTAAATACAATCTGGATAAGGAGGGACTCAAAATATACACCACAATCAACTCTAAGATGCAGAGGTATGCAGAGCAGGCAGTTGCCGAGCATTTGGGAAAGGAGCTGCAGAGTGTATTTTCCAGAGAGCTGCGATGGAAAACCAACAGGCCATTCTCTAACGATGTGCCTAAAGGTGTAATAGACAATATAATGAGGCAGGCAAGGCGTTGGAGCGACAGGTATAGAAATATGTCGGCTTCGGGAGCAAGTGAGAAAGAGATAGAGGATAGTTTTAACAAACCCGTGAATATGAGGGTGTTTGCTTGGAATAACAGAGGTAGTATAGATACGCTCATGACTCCCAACGACTCCATCAGGTATTACAAATCTTTTTTAAGAGCATCTTTAATGGCAATAGAGCCGCAGACGGGCTTTGTTAAGGCATACGTTGGAGGGCCAGATTACAGATACTTTAAATACGATAACGCCAGACAGGCAAAAAGACAGGTAGGATCTACCATTAAACCGTTTCTTTATACTCTGGCTATGCAAGAGGGCAGAACCCCATGCGACAGGGTTGTTAATGTTCCGCAAACCTTTATAGTAGGAGACACAACCTGGACACCCGAGAGTACAGATAAACCTGAGTGGATAGGCCAGAGTGTAACACTTAAGTGGGGGCTTACCCGAAGCAGTAATAATATATCGGCCTATTTGATGAGACAGTATGGGCCGGTTGCATTGGTAGATATGTGCAGGAGGTTGGGTATAAAGAGCTTTCTCGACCCCGTTGTCTCTCTCTGTTTAGGGCCTGCAGATTTAACCCTGTTTGAGATGGTTGCTGCATACAACACATACCCAAGCAAAGGTGTATTTATCGAACCCTCTTTTGTTCTCAGAATTGAAGATAAATCGGGGAATGTTCTAAGCAACTTTACTACCAGAAAGCGAGAAGCCATTAGTGAATCTACAGCTTTTTTAATGGTTAATCTTATGGAGGGTGTTGTAAACGAAGGGACTGCAGCAAGACTCAGATACCGTTATATAACTCAGGGTCCTATTGCCGGCAAAACCGGAACAACCAACGACCAGTCTGATGGATGGTTTATTGGTTTTGTACCAAGGCTTACTGCGGGTGTTTGGGTTGGGGCAGAAGATAGGCAAGTACACTTTGAAAGTCTTGCTCTTGGAGGAGGATCTAACATGGCTCTCCCTATATGGGGGCTGTTTATGCAGAAGGTTTTAGCCGATCCAACTTTGGGGGTCTCTCCATTCGACGCCTTTGCTGCACCACCCGGATTCAATGTAGATTTAAGGTGTAAAGGTAGCGATGAAGATCTGGAAGGGGCAAAGAGAGAGCGGGATCCTTTCTTTAATTAAAAGATTATAAAATTTATGAAAAAGCGTATAGCTCTTGTTTATGGTGGTGATTCGTCGGAGTATGAGGTTTCTGTAAAGAGCGGAAAAAACATTGCCACAGAGATAGATAGGGAGAGGTTTGAGGTTTATGAGGTGGTTATGAAGGGGGCAGACTGGAGAGTGTTGCGAAATGACAATGGCTTCAGTGTGGTAGACAAGGCCGATTTCTCTTTTATTCTTCCAAACGAGGGAGGAATAGGAGGTACGCGCATCAAATTCGACAAGGTGCTTATTATGATTCACGGATCTCCGGGAGAGAACGGGCTCTTTCAGGCCTATCTGGAGATGATTGGGATGCCCTTCAGCACATGCCCTGCAACAGTTTCTGCAATCACATTCAATAAATATGCTTGCAAATGTTTTCTACGTGACACCGGTGTGAAATTGGCAAAAGAGGTGTTTTTAAGAAGGGGAGAAAGTTATAATGTAAAAGATATAGCCGAGAAACTGGGTCTTCCACTCTTTGTAAAACCAAATAACGGTGGGAGCAGCTTTGGTGTAACCAAGGTAAAAAGTATAGATGATATTCAACAGGCAATAGAGTTTGCCTTTACGGAAGATAACTCTGTGCTTATTGAGGAGTTTATTGAGGGGAGAGAGATGACAAACGGAGTATATAGAGATGGAAATACTCTTATCTCCCTTCCTGTAACCGAGATAGTGCCTCACAATGAGTTTTTCGATTATGAGGCAAAGTATCTCGGCGCATCTAGTGAAATATGTCCTGCTAAAATAGATAAAAGGCTCTCAGACCAAATCGGGGAGTGTTCACAACTTATATACAGACACCTCGGATGTAAAGGGGTAGTGAGGGTAGACTATATATTGAGAGGTGATGAGATCTTCTTTTTAGAGATCAACACTGTTCCCGGAATGACGCCTATGAGCCTTATTCCCCAGCAGGTGAGAGCTGCAGGGCTTACAATGGCGGAGTTTATTACTAAACTTCTGGAGTTGGACTAAGCGGGCACCCTTTTAAGTTTGATTGTCCAGGTTTTCTCGCCATCGGTTACAGTTGCGGTATTGTCTACTGTACCATCTCCATAATCTGTTGTAATCACCTTTCCATCGGGGAGAGTTGTTTTCACAACACCTTTAACAATTTCCGATGCAGATACTTTGAATACAAGCGGATTTGACTGCTCAATTATGCGGCTTCTGCTCTTGTTCTGTTCGTTGGTAACTGTAGCAGTGCCATAAGTTTCAATTACATCATCTTCTCTGGTAGCAGGGTCGCCCATCTTAATAACTCTGTTAAGCGAGGCAACTCGTATAATAAACTTTATACCATCGGGAGCTGTTACTTTAAAGTTTTCTGTTATAACCGCCTCTTGGGTTCGTGCATCAATGTCTCTTGTAATTTTTCTGGTAACAAAGCCGGAGAAAAGATTACCATCCTCTATAAAATCTAGATATTTAATTTTTTGTTCACTACCGGTTCTTCCGTTATTAACAATATATGCAATCAGTTTTCCTTTTCTGGTTTTACCATCAAGGCCTACATTTCCTGCAGTACCAAAATCAACCAAAAAGATCCTTACTCCGGCCGAGTCTCTCACTGTGATTGTAACGCTTCCGGTGAGGTACCTCTCACCCCAGATACCTTTGGTAAATGGTCCTGCAGCATTAATTTTGAGAATCTCTTCAAAGATGCCGTCTGCATTTGCGCTTGCAACCTCCAGAAGAGCATCCTGCTTGGCAATCTCGTCTACGTTGGGGAGCTTTTCAATACTCTCCTTGCTGCAAGATGTAAGGATAAGGAGAGCAGAGGTTAAGATGTAAATAAATTTTTTCATAGGGTTAATTTTTAAAAAGCCATTTTACAATAAGAAGAGAGAACAGAGTAAAAGTTAAATTTACATTCAAAATTTAACTTTATGAGGGTAGACTCTTCAAATAGTAAACAGATATTGCCTATGGTTCACCATAAAGATGAGGATATTCTCTCTCTGATATCTCAAACAGAGACTAGAGACAGGGGTTTGACTCTGCTTACAGAGAAGTATAAAGAGAGGATATACTGGCACATTAGGCGATTGGTAGTGAGTCATGAAGATGCCCAGGATGTTATGCAAGAGACATTTACAAATGTTTGCAAATACATAGACAGATTTAGAGAGGGGAGTAAGTTGTACACCTGGTTGTACAGAATTGCCACTAATGAGTGTATAAGGTTATTCAGAAAGAGCAGAAAGATTTTCACTCCGTTAGATAGCGTTCAAAGTGATCTTATAGATAAATTACATTACGAAACAGCATACGATTCCCACTCAATAGAGGTTAAATTTCAGGAGGCCATTTTAAGGCTTCCCAATAAGCAGAGATTGGTGTTTAACCTCAGATACTACGACGAAATGAGCTTTCAGGAGATTGGAGACATTTTGGGTATAAGTGAAAACAGTTCAAAAACTAACTATCACTATGCAAGTGAAAAGATAAAGAGTTATATGTTAAATTTATAAACTATTATGGGCAAATTCGATTTCGATACCGTGGGCAAGAGATTACCTTATGATGTGCCCGAAGGTTATATTCACAATTTTTCTGTTAAAAGAGCAGAGAGTGGCAGAGGTGTGCTGAGAAGAGCATCGCTTTTTGTAGCAGCATCACTTTTTCTGGTTGTTATAAGCGGGCTCTTTATTGTTTACCGCGATAAAAAGATACCCTCAAGTTTTGAAAGCTATGAGATAGAGAGTATGATTAAGGAGTTATCTGACGACGAACTTGTTACTCTCTCGATGATTTTAGATGATAATCTGTTTAATGATTAATTTTTAGATATGGTAGAGATTAGAACAAACATTAAGATAATAGTTATTGCACTTGCTCTGGTTGTATGTAACAATGTGTATGCACAGAATCAAGGTGGTTATCCAAGGGTAAGATCGTTGTTGATGGAGAGGCAATTAGTTGAAGTTAAAAAGATTATTGTGATTGATAATAGAGATATTCCTCTTTTTGACAATATCTACAGAAGGTATATCAACGATTTATTTGAACTTAATGCAGGTTACGAAGGGCTGGTTCCGCTCGATTCCGATCTGTCGGGGTTTACCGAGTCTCAGATTGAGGATATTTTTATAAGACAGACCGAGAAATCTAAAAGGATGTTGATTATTAAGGAGAAGTACTATTATGAGTTTAAAAATGTACTCACACCAAGAGAGATAATTAAACTTTATGCCGTTGAACGTCAAATCTTGAGGAGTGTTCAACAAGAGATGAGAGATAGGATGCGCCGATAAAAAAAGAGCAGGGCACCGGTGAGACTCATAATAGCAGATAGAGTGATTGCGGAGCTATAGTTACCGGTAATATCAAACAGCAGACCTCCGATATAGGGGCCGCTCACTCCTGCAAGGGCATAGCCGAGAAAAACAAATGGGTACACTGCTCCCAATCGCTCAACTCCAAATGAGTTTGCGGTGTGCTTGGCAAACAGAACAAAGTTACCTCCAAAACCAAATCCTGTCATAAACACCAAAATTAGATAGGAGATATTTGACATGGGTATTATGTTTAACGAGTAAATTGCAATTGCTTGTATGGCAAGAGATGTAAAGATGCCAACCTTAGCACCTGCAAAGTCGGCAACAAATCCCCAGGCAACTCTTCCCAGAAAATTTGAGAGCGCAAAGAGAGAGACACCCATAATGAGGTAGTGAGAGTGAATACTACTATGCTCCCCTATAAGACTAAGGTTGCCAATAATGAGCAGTCCTGCAAAAGTCCCTAAAAATATCCCTACAACGAGCTTTAGAAACACTCGGTGTTTTAAGTATTCCAATGTCTTGATTTTGCTTATATTTGCTTGATAACTAGGGGGGAAGCTTACAAAAAATGAAAGAATCACTATTGTAAATCCGTAGATGAGCCCCGATGTTTTAATGAGTTCAAGAACGTCTTTGCCATTTTCAAGAATCAACTCAGAGAGGTTTGACATCACTACAGCTCCCAAACCAAAACCGGCAGCAACTATACCGGTAATAATACCCTTTTTTTGAGGAAACCACATTACCGATGTTGTGAGAGATAGCCAGTAGCCAAATCCGGTAGCGACACCCGTTATTACTCCCGATCCAATAAAAATATCAAAAAAATTCCCTTGAGAGTAACCCGAAATCAGGTTTCCGGCAATGAACAGCAGGCCGGAGATAACACCTAAAATACCAGGTTTTATCTTACTGCTCAAACGACTCACTAAGATCATAGTAGCCGGAAAGAGAGCTATAATGGTTCCAAATACTATCTGTGTTTGAGAAGTTGAAAAGCCATAACTCTCTTTAAGCTCCCCGGCAATAATGCTCCACGCGTAAACGCTTCCAAGAGAGAGCATTGTAATAAAAGAGACAACTAAGGTGATATATCTTCTCATTGGAGGTATCTGCCGCTATTTGGCTAAAGCGTGCTCTTTGAGCTGCTCTTTGTACTCAATGATCTTCTCTCTTACTGTACCATCATTTACCGAGATAATTTGAGCGGCCAGAATACCGGCATTCTTTGCACCGTTCAGGGCAACCGTTGCCACCGGAACACCCCCCGGCATCTGTAGAATAGACAGTACCGAATCCCAACCATCTATCGAGTTGACCGACTTAACAGGAACACCTATTACCGGCAAAGGAGATATTGCAGCTATCATTCCGGGCAGATGAGCCGCTCCTCCTGCTCCTGCGATTATAACCTCTATTCCCCTTTTGTGAGCATTTGAGGCAAATTGAAAGAGTTTGTCTGGTGTTCGGTGTGCCGAGACTATGTCTATTTCATATTCGATACCAAAAACATCCAGCATCTTTGCCGCTTCACTCATCACACTCATATCTGAATTGGACCCCATCACTATACTTACGAGCTTTCTTTCCATGACTGATTTTTTATTTTGACTTAACCTTTATGAGTTGTTTAACTTCATTCGCTTTTTGTAGAGCACTCTCGGGCGACGAGGCAAGTACAGTGACGTGCCCCATCTTTCTGGATGGTTTAGTGATTTTTTTGCCGTAAAGATGTATTTTAACACCATCTATAGCAAGACTTTCTGTTAACCCTTCGTATAGTACTTCACCCTCATATCCCTCATGGCCAAGAATATTTATCATAACTGAGGGGAGTTTAATTTTGGTACTGCCAAGCGGAAGATTTAGAATTGCGCGAAGATGTTGTTCAAATTGAGATGTGATTATACTCTCAATAGTATGATGACCGCTGTTATGTGGGCGAGGGGCCATCTCGTTAACAATAACCTCTCCCCTTTGGTCGATAAAAAACTCAACGGCAAGCAACCCCTCCATTTTTAACAGCTCTATTATCTTAGCTGCGCAGTCAAGTGCAATTTTTGACTGTTCAACGGGAATAGATGAGGGACAGATGAGCTTCTCCACCAGATTGGCATGAGCATCAAAGTCCATCTCTACAACCGGAAAACACTTTACCTCTCCTCTTCTGTTTCTTGCTGCAATCACCGATACCTCCTTGAATATATCTACCCTCTTCTCAACCACGCATGGTCCGGGTAGAAGCCTGTCTAAATGTGAGGAGTTTTCAATAACGGCTACCCCACGCCCGTCGTACCCACCCCTTCTTAGCTTTTGTACAAAAGGGAACTCTATCTCACCTCTCTCCAGCCCTGTAAGAACAGACTCGGCAGAGCTGTAAAGTCTAAAATCCGAAGTTGGGATTCCGCTCTTTATATAAAACTCTTTCTGAAGCCCTTTGTCTTGAATCAGTTGTAACACAGAGGGGTCGGGACAAACCGGAACCCCCTCCTCTTTTAGTTTTACAAGTGCCTCTATGTTTACGTTCTCAATTTCGAATGTGAGAATATCTACCATTTTGCCAAATTGATACACAGAATCAAAATTGAGATTGTCTCCTTGTACAAAATGTGTTGCTATACTTTGTGCGGGACAATTTGGGTCGCTATCCATGACATAGGTGATGATATCCCATTTACTTGCTTCCTGAATAAGCATTTTCCCTAACTGCCCTCCGGCAATTATGCCAAGCTTAAGATTTGAGGTGACCAGTCTTTCCATTTGCCTGCAAATGTAAATCTTTTTTGGTTAGATCTTCTATCTCTTTAAGATCGTTAAGCAGCTCATCTATGTTTTTCCAATGAGAGAAGAAGGTTCGTAGTCCTATTATCAATCCAATAAATCCTCCGGCAATCATGCCTCCAATCATTTCACCTGTTAAGGTGTCTCGCGAAAAGTGAATCAGAAGAATTATTACGGGAATAATAAGAGCCACTCCTCCTATAAATCTGGCCTGGGTAAGTAGTCTAAAGCGGGAAAAATTCTTGAGCAACTCTATTACCGAGCTATTTTCATAATCAATCTTACCCAAAAGATAGATTTTATAGCCCTGCCATAGTCCGGCTGTGATAAAGACCCCAATCAGTACCATTATACTTTCGTTTTTAAACACTCTTTCACTATTAAAAGCCAGGAGCATTGACGCAAGGGCGGTCATCGCTGCAGATAAAGCCAGAAAGAGATACTCATAGCGCTCTATTTTTCCTCCGGTATTGCGCACACCTCTCTTTAAATTATTAATTGTCATCTCTTTATATAATATATTAGTATTATCTATTTTTTCCGATATCTCTTGCCACTCTTTTTTTAATTGATCTAAGTCCATATTGTTAATTATTAGACGTTTATAATTAGGATTATGATTGTTGCTTTAATTTTTCTCTTATTCTGAACAACTTAACTGCAACATTACTTTTTGACAGTCCTATGATTGAGGCAATCTCTTCGTGCGATCTCTCTTCCAGATGCAGTAGAACAATTGCCTTTTCCATTTTTCCAAGCGTAGAGATCAGTCGGTACAGCTCCTTTATTGTCTCTATTTTACTCTCATCTGCAATTGCCTCTATGTTTTGGGTGAGGGGCATCTGATGTGGTTTGGATCGGCTTTTTCTTAAAAATGTTATACATGTGTTTAGGGCAATCCGGTATACCCAGGTCTGCACTTTACACTCCCCTCTGAATTTTGGCCAAGAGCTCCATAAATTGAGAACAACCTCCTGAAAGAGATCGTCACGACTTGTATGGTGGTTAGAGTATACCAGACAAACTTTGTAAATAATATTTTTATTACTGTTAATGAACTCGAGGAACTCCTCATGGTTTTCTCCTGTTGGTTTTTCTGTTTTTATCATTTACCGTTTTATTAATTTAGTTCACTACTCACACTAATGACTAACTTTTCAATATTATTAGTCGCAAGTTATGCAGAAATATTACAGAGTGCTACCTTTGTAATATGACCTATAGTGAGTTTATTAATAGAAGTAAGGAGAGACTTGGTTCGCTCTATTCTCGTGAAGAGGCAACGGCTATGGCTGTCCGATTGCTTCAATTTTATTGTAAAATAAGCCCTTACGAGCATCTTGTTGAACCCTTTGGAGTAATCAATTCACAATGGGAGATTAAGTTAAACAACGCTTTAGATGAGCTCTCTGCAGGCAGACCTCTTCAATATATACTTGGCTTTGAGGAGTTTTGCCGATTGAATATAGTGGTAAAAGAGGGAGTGCTCATACCCAGGCCCGAGACAGAAGAGTTGGTCTATTGGGTGGCTGAATTTGCAAAAAGTTATTCCAAAAATAAAAGCTGTACGGGTGAGGGTTGTTTGAAGATACTGGATGCAGCATGCGGGTCGGGATGTATTGCAGCAGCACTTGGGGCTCTTATGCCTCAATCTCATATTTTTGCTTGTGACCTCTCCAATCCTGCTTTGGAAATAGCAGATATAAACCTTAAAGGCAGGGGAAATATCTTTAATTATAACCTCTTGGGAGAGGACAGAGAGTGTGGTGCAGATATTGATTTACTATTAAAAGAGACCGGCGGTATGTTAGATATCATTGTTTCAAACCCGCCTTACGTTACAGATAGTGAGAGAGCTCTTATGAGGAAAAATGTTCTGGAGTACGAACCACATATGGCACTGTTTGTCTCCAATGAAACTCCTCTGATATTTTACGAGGCATTGGAGAGAGTTGCTAAGGGCGCTCTGGTTAAGGGTGGTGCAATTTTCATGGAGATAAATGAGCGCTTTGGAAACGAGACTCTGAATATTTTTAATAGCGGCTATTTCTCACATAGAGAGATACGTAGAGATATATTTGGTAAAGATAGAATGGTAATGGCTATAAAAAAATAGAGGGGCTTAAAGAATTTTCTCTATTTTTGTGATTGAAATCAGATGAAAAGAAATCTTAACATACAAATGTGGTGGTGGCACAGACTTAAAAAGACTGTGAGCACACCGTTTGTATGGTAAGTATCTTTTAGTTAAGAATATTAATCTAATAATATACGAGGTCCGGTGCTCATGCACCGGACCTTTTTTTATTTATAAAAATCTATAATCTATGAACTTAACAAAAAAATTTCTGCTTGCAGAAAATGAAATTCCCACACAATGGTATAATATTGTGGCCGACATGCCCAATGTACCTAAGCCACTTTTAAATCCCCGGACAAAGGAGGAGTTGAAGCCCCATCAAATGGAGTGTTTGTTTGCAAAAGAGCTTGTAAAACAGGAATTTTCTGCAGAAAGATGGATAGATATCCCTCACGAAGTAAGAGAACTATATAAAATATACCGCCCTACTCCGCTAGTTAGAGCTTTTGCTCTTGAGAGAGCTCTTGATACACCGGCTAAAATTTATTATAAGAATGAGAGCGTGAGCCCTGTAGGGTCGCATAAACTCAATACTGCGCTAGCACAAGCATACTACAACTCCAAGGAGGGAATTAAGCGACTAACAACAGAGACCGGTGCCGGGCAGTGGGGGAGCGCTATGAGTATTGCATGCAAGTATTTTGGACTGGAGCTTGAGGTGTTTATGGTTAAGCAGAGCTACGAACAGAAGCCCTATCGTAAGTTTGTGATTGGATGCTATGGTGGAAAGGTCTACCCATCTCCAAGTTTAAAGACAAGGTATGGTAGAGAGTTGCTGGAGAGAGAGCCCGATTGCAGAGGCAGTCTGGGGATAGCAATTTCTGAAGCTGTAGAGATGGCAATCAACACTCAGGACACAAGATATACATTAGGTAGTGTGCTGAATCATGTTTTGCTGCATCAGACAATAATAGGTCTTGAAGCAGAGAAGCAGATGGAGATGGCAGGTGAGTATCCCAATAAAGTGATTGCCTGCTTTGGGGGAGGTTCTAACTTCTCGGGTATAACCTTCCCCTTTCTGAGACATAAACTATCTAAAGAAAGAGAGGTTGAGCTCATAGCAGCCGAGCCGGCAGCATGTCCAAAGTTGACAAAAGGTGTTATGGAGTACGATTTTGGAGATGCAGCGGGTATGACACCTCTGATTCCCATGTACACTCTGGGGCACAATTTTAAACCCGAACAGATACATGCTGCCGGACTACGTTATCATGGCGGAGGGCAGATTGTTAGTCAATTAAAGAGCGATGGGTTCATTAAATCGTACGCAATAGATCAGGAGGAGACCTTTAGAGCGGGATTGATGTTTGCTCAAACAGAGGGAATTATCCCGGCTCCTGAGTCGACTCATGCTATTGCGGCAACTATAAGAGAGGCGCAAAAGGCAAAAGAGGAGGGGCGGAGAGAGGTAATTTTGTTTAACCTGTCGGGACATGGAATGCTGGATATGGCCTCTTATGAGGGTTATATAGGGTAAACCTACATAAAAAAGAGAGCAACACCGCCTACGCTAAGGATGGCTCCGGTAAGCTCTATTGCGGTAACTCTCTTTTTATAGAAAAGAACATAAGGTATAAGAATTATTATGGGGGTGGTTGCCATAATTGTTGAGGCAATGGCAGTATTTGTGTGCTGGACAGCCATAAGCGAAAGAGAGACACCTAGAAAAGGGCCAAATATTGCCCCTCCAAAAATAGCTTTAACGGCTTTGTTGTCTTTAAGCCCTTCAATAAAAACTTTACCTCGACCGGTTAATAGAATGATTAGCGCAAAACCAACGGCCCCCGTAATGATTCTAATCTGGGTAGAGGCAAATGGAATGTACTGAACAACATCGGAGCCGGCCGACGATACTGCATAGTGGTTCATCCCAAGTTTGCTAAGTACAATTCCCAACCCTTGACCCAGCGCACCCCCAACTCCCAGAAGCACCCCTTTAAGAGGAAGGTGAAGAGAAACATTGGGCTTTAATCTATTGATAAAACCGTTTTTCTTATCCTTTTCACAGCAGGTAACTACTGTGAGATTACTGGTGCCGGCCACCAAAGTTGCATCTTCTAAAGTTGACCCCGCAGGTTTTGAATTGCGTTTTAATATTGAGATGGCAATACCTGTAAGGGTAACGGTCATCCCCATAAAACCCATGGGAGACATCTTCTCTCCCAGCAGCATCCATCCAAAAAGTGCTGCAAAGGGTGGAGCTAGTGTCATGAGCAGCTGTGAGAACCTTGCAGTAATTATAATATAGGAGTAGAAGAGGCAGAGGTCGCCGAATACAAATCCTACCAACCCCGACAGAGACATCCACAGCCAGGTTTTCCCGTCGGCTGCTACAGGTAGCATAGATCCTGTGGTAAAGTAGAGCATTGCACCAAGTAGTAGAAAAGCGAACAAAAGTCTTAAGAGATTTACCGAGAGCGAACCGATTCGCTTACCTGCAAATTCAAAAAAAAGAGCTGTAAAGGTCCAGGATACAGCTACCATTATTGAGATAAGTTCTCCAAAATACTGCATAAAATTTTATTTGAAAAGAGATCTTACAAGCTGGGGTATATCTTGCACTTGTATCACATTAATTCGTTTTATATTTTCAGTAGCCCTCCCCGCAGCTCCCGATGTTGCCGGCTTATTATATGCCGATATATAGATCTGTTCGTAGCCCAACTTTTGGGCCTCGGCTACTCGTCGCTCTATCTGCCCTACGGGTCTGATCTCTCCGCTAAGCCCAACCTCTGCAGCAAAGCAGATCTTTGGAGATACGGGAAGATCGAAGTTTGAAGAGAGGATAGCACTCACAACAGCCATATCGCATGCAGGGTCGGTAACCTTTAATCCTCCGGCCATATTCAGGAAAACATCTTTTGATCCTAGGTTGAACCCGGCTCTCTTCTCCAGAACGGCAAGCAGCATATTTGTTCGTCTTACATCGAAACCTGTTGCCGATCTCTGGGGTGTTCCGTAAGCGGCTGTACTAACCAACGCCTGTGTCTCAATGAGAAAGGGTCTGGTGCCATCTAGCATTGCAGCAACTGCAATTCCGGAAAGGTTCTCCCGATGCATTGGTGTCAACATCTCCGATGGGTTCTCTACCTCTCGTAATCCGGTGTTAATCATCTCAAAAATAGCTAATTCTGCTGTTGAGCCGAATCTATTTTTAATACTTCTGAGAATCCTGTATGAGTGGCGAGTGTCTCCTTCGAATTGAAGAACCACATCTACAATATGCTCCAAAATCTTTGGACCGGCTATTGCTCCGTCTTTAGTTATATGTCCAATCAGAATAACAGGGGTACCTGTCTCTTTTGCATACTTAAGCAGCATTGCGGCACTCTCTCTAACCTGAGTTACCGATCCCGGAGAGCTTTCAGGAATTTGAGAGTATATGGTTTGAATAGAGTCTACAATTATGAGAGATGGTTGTAGCTCTTTAGCTCTGATTAAAATATTTTCTAACAGGGTCTCGCACAAAACAAGACAATTATCGTGCTCTCCGCCCAACCTGGATGCTCTAAGTTTAATCTGCCTTGGGCTCTCCTCTCCCGAAACATAGAGGGTCTTAAGATCTTTATTGTGCAGAGGAATTTGTAGAGAGAGTGTAGATTTCCCTATCCCCGGCTCTCCCCCAATCAGAACAAGAGAACCCCTTACAAGTCCTCCACCTAGGATACGATTTAATTCGTTGTTTCCAAGGTTAATCCTGGGGTCATCGGATGTATTTATTTGAGAAAGCGGTACGGGAGCCGGATTCTGAATAGGTAAAAAACCCATAGACCTTGTGCCGCTACTCTCTTTACTAACTATCTCCTCTGTAAGTGTATTCCACTCTCCGCAAGCAGGGCATCTTCCCATCCACTTAGCACTCTCATTACCGCACGATGTGCAGAACCAGGCCTTTTTAACTTTTGCCATAAGTGTAATTATTGAGTGGCAAATATAGTAAATAGGATTCCCATTTTCTATTATCTTTGTGCTTTGCGTTAAAAAATGACACTAAAAAGCAAGAATATGAAAAAGACTCTTACTTTGCTTATTATGCCAATGTTAATATTGGTATCCAATCTCACAGCTCAGAATAACTCCCACATTGTAAAAGAATTAGAGCAGTATGCATTGCAGGTGCAAAGTAAGTGGAAAATTCCAGGAATGGCAGTGTCTATTGTAAAAGATGGAGAGGTAATACACTCTCAAGGGTTTGGAGTAAAGGAGCTTGGAACAGATCAGGAGGTTACACCAAAAACGGTATTTCAGATAGGTTCTGTATCCAAGTCGTTTACTGCAGCAGTGATGGCCTCACTGGTAGACGAGGGCAAGGTTAAGTGGGAGGATAGCGTTAAAAATATTTTACCCGATTTTAAAATGTTCGACAGATGGGTTGAGAGTAACCTTCAAGTTAAAGATATTATGACCCACCGTACAGGTTTGGAGGGTCAGTTGGGAACCTATATACCAAACATGGGTTACGAGAGAGAGGACATCTATAAGATGCTCCCTCTTTTAAAACCAAAGTACAGCATGAGAGGTTCTTATGAGTACAACAATATAACATTTATTATAGCGTCTAAGATAATAGAGAAGTTAACAGGTAAGAGCTGGGAAGAGAATGTTAGAGAGCGCATATTTATACCGCTTGGAATGGAGTCTAGCTACGTTACAGGCAAAGAGTTTGAGTCAGCTCCCGATGTCTCTACTCCTCATGAGTTTACATACATCGATTCGGTTGTGGTTAAGCCGCTTTATGGAGAGGAGCAGGCACTTCACTGGCTGTCAGTTATAGGACCTGCGGGCTCTATAAGCTCTAATGTAGAGGATATGTCTAAATATCTACTTTTTCAACTTAATAAGGGATTGGTAGGAGATAAGCAGGTTCTCTCCGTAGAGCAGATGAACTATCTAAGAAGAGGGCAGACAATTACATCTCAAGACTCTGCAAGGATTACGCTTTATGGCCACTGTTGGTTTGTTGAGCAGAACAGCCGTTATAGAGTAATTTTCCATACCGGAACTACTTGGGGCTTTACTGCCTTATGCGCTTTTATTCCCGAACAGAATCTTGGTATTGTAATATTGGTTAACTCAGAGGCACCTGCTTTTCCGCGTTATGCAATTATGAGAAGACTTATAGACCTCTATAAGGGGTTCCCCAATAAGGACTACAACTCTCTCTTCTATCAGGAGTGGCTTACATCTGCACGCAAAGGAAGAGAGGAGTCGCTAAAAAAAGAGAGCGAAAGGGTTGCTGTTAAAGCACCACAATCGAATGTGATTACGGGCAGGTATAAAAAAGATGATCTTTTTGGCACTGCAGTTGTAACAGAGGAGGGGGGTAAGTTATTTATTACCATTGGACCTAAGGGATGGAAAAGTGTTTTGACACATAAAAATGGAAACGAATACTCATTCAGAATGGGCGGGAACGAATTTAAAACAACTTTCAGCGTAGATGAGAAGAGCGGGGTGTGCGGTGGTATGGATGTATCCTTTGGATATAGCGAGAATTTTGGATTATGGACCAAATTAAAATAATTATAAACCCTCCCCAATAAAGGGGAATAAAACTAAATGACAAAATGACTAAAAAAAGCCGTTTTGCCCGAATATTAGACACTATCGAAGTGGTCGGGAACAAGCTGCCTCATCCTGCCACAATCTTTCTTATGATGGCAGCACTGGTGGCTCTTATATCTTGGATTGCATCTGCATTCGATTTGCAGGCAGCACATCCGGCAACAGGAGAGCTGATTAAAGTTAGAAATCTCCTTAGTGCCGATGGTATCAGATGGATTTATACCAATGTTGAGCACAACTTTGTAAAGTTCCCTCCACTTGGACTTGTATTGGTAATTATGGTGGGAATCGGTGTTGCCGAGGGTTCGGGACTCTTTACCGTACTGGTTCGTCAACTGGTTCTTGGAGCACCTAAAAAACTGATTACTGCAGCAATAATTGTTGCCGGAATTTTTTCTCACCTGGCCTCAGAAGTTGGCTATGTTATTCTCATTCCGTTAGGAGCTATGATATTCCATGCTTTGGGAAGACACCCTATGGCCGGTTTTGCAGCCGCATTTGCCGGAGTAAGTGCAGGATTCGGCTCAAATTTCCTTATTGGCTCTGTAGATCCCATTTTAGCAGGACTATCTACTTCGGCCGCTCAGATTATAGACCCAGAGATGAACATCAACCCAATGGTCAACTACTTTTTTATGGTAGTGAGTGGCGTAATGGTTACAATTGTTGGTACATGGGTAACAGAAAAAATTGTTGAACCGCGCCTTGGAGAGTATAAAGGAACAGAGAAGCCGCTCCAGATAGAGCAGATATCTCCTCTTGAGCGAAAAGGTCTCAGATGGGCAGGAATAGGAACGTTAATTTATATTGCCCTTATGGCATGGACTATTATTCCGGAAAATGGATTGCTTAGAGATCCTCATACCGGAGGTATTCTAAAGTCTCCTTTCTTTTCGGGAATAGTGGTTGGACTACTTCTTCTTTTTATGGTTCCGGGTATGATTTACGGAATAATTGTAAAGAGCATTAAAAACGATAAAGATGTGATTAAGCACATGACCCACTCAATGAAAGGGCTAGGTGGCTATATTGTTCTTGTATTCTTTGCGGCTCAGTTTATCTACTGGTTCAACTACTCAAATCTGGGGCTTGTTCTTGCAATAGATGGAGCACAGTTTTTAAGCCATATAGGATTTACCGGCATTCCACTCATCATAGCTTTTCTGCTATTGTCGGCTTTTCTCAATATGTTCATGGGCAGCGCATCGGCAAAATGGGCCATTATGGCTCCGGTTTTTGTACCAATGTTTATGTTGTTGGGGTATCACCCCGGTTTTACACAGGCAGCATTCCGGATAGGAGACTCGGTAACCAATGTAATCACCCCTATGATGAGCTACTTTGCACTGATCGTTACATATGCTCAAAAATATGATGAGAAAAACGGTATTGGAACAATAATTTCATTAATGATACCATACACCGTTATATTCCTCATAGTGTGGACTATTATGATAACAATTTGGATGTGGCTTGGAATTCCGGTAGGATTCGACGGTCCTGTTCACCTTGTACAGTAATTGAGTTTTCATAAATTTGTGTGAAAGAAAAGCACTAACAAAAATATAAAATGAAAAAACTCATCTCTTTAACATTTGCCTTGCTCCTGTTCGCACTTGTTTCTGCACAGAGCGGCAGAAAGCCGATAATAGGAATCTCCTCAACATGGGGAGAGGGTACTTCGGCATCGGTTCCACTCACATACGTAGAGTCTGTTATTCGCGCCGGAGGTGTTCCGGTGGTACTTCCTATCTCTCACGACCCCGAGATTTTAGCTACCATGTTAGATGGAGTAGATGGGTTGATAATGACGGGAGGTGAAGATATAGATCCTTTAAAATGGTTTGGAGAGGAGCCAATACCCGCTATGGGGCAGATTGTTCCTGAACGAGACTCCTTTGATATTGCATTAATTAGAATGGCGGTTGAGCGGAATATTCCGGTGTTGGGGATTTGCAGAGGACATCAGCTTATGAATGTGGCCTTTGGAGGAACACTTTATCAAGATATTCCGTCACAAGTGAAAGGATCAAATGTTAAGCACAGCCAAAGAGCACCAAGATACTATGGAACTCATACCATTGTAATTGAGAAGAACTCTATTCTTCACAAGCAGATAGGGGTTGATAAAGTAGCGGTTAACTCATTTCACCATCAGGCAGTAAAGGATATTGCTCCCGGCTTTAGAGTTACAGCCCGTTCAACAGATGGAGTTGTTGAGGCAATAGAAAAGATTGGCAGCAAAAGGGCGTTTGGAGTTCAGTTTCATCCGGAGGGATTCACTGCCAGCAATATAGATACCTTCTTAGGTATTTTTCAATACCTTATTAATGAGGCAAAGGAGTACAGGGCAGGTAAGTAGTTGCTACTTTCGGCTCTTTGCTATTGAGAGAATAAGGCCAAGCACTATAGATAACGACGCAGCGAAAATAACTCTATAGCTGTTGGGAAGTAAAAAAGTTATAGTATGTGCCGGAATCCAAAAAAGGGGTATAGTTTTAAAAACAACAAATTTTAGAAAACCTACCCAGTCAATTGAGCTTACAGCTTCTCCTGCTGTGAGCTCTTTTTTTGAGTATCTCGACTCTATTACTGTATCTGTAATACGGTGAGCCGCCATAAACACAGGGGCAAAAGTAAGATTCATTACAGCCGAGATGTATAAGGCCCTTACCAATTTGGAATTAGTTTCTATTGTTCCGTCTACTCCATTGGTGTACAAAGAGAACATGAATACAATCATTGCACCCAGCAAACCCCAGATTAACATCTTCTGCACCACCCCCTTTACCATACTCCACTTTTTGGAAACAACCCTCAAGGCCAGAAATTCACCCATTGTAGAGAGTATCGCAAATTTTACAAATCCCATAAGGTAGGGAGATGTGGTGGTTGCATTAGTAAAGATCTCCCTTGTTTGGGGAACTATAAGAAAGGCAGCAATCACTCCAAGAGTAGTGAGCCAGATAAATGTTCCGTATCGTTGCATTTTAATAGGTTTTTTAATGATAAACGCAAAATTATTAAGTTTATTTAATGTTTTCGAGTAAATTCTAAAAATAAATTTAAATTTGTTCCTCTAAAATTTAATACATGAGGAACTTATCTCAACAGGAGATTGGCTCACTGATAGCCAATCTCTGTGTGGCAGAAGACTGGACCAGGGTCTTTGTGCCGGAGAAATTCCAAACGGAGAGATTGTACAACGTCTGTTTTTCGGGCAGGGTTGTGCTGGGCTCCTTTGAGAACACATTCTCCCTTCCGGGAGGGCTTAAGCGCCCATCCGGCATCAGAAACGCAACTCTTCACAACTGTGAAGTAGGCAATAACGTTCTTATAGAGAACGTATCTAACCACATCTCAAACTATAAAATAGGCCACGGATCGTTTATCCAGAACGTAGGTGTGATTGCGGTAGAGGAGTACAGCAGCTTTGGATGTAATACGCTCGTATCTGTTCTTAATGAGACCGGAGGAAGGGAGGTTCCCATCTACCCCGGTCTATCTTCGTCGTTAGCATACATTATAGCTTTGTATAGACACAAGCGGGGGGCAGTAGACAATATCATGAAAATGATTGCCCAATATGCAGTAGAGCAGAGTTCTAATATAGGAACAATAGGTGAGTGTGTAAAAATTGTAAATACAGGATATGTGATTAATGTGTGTGTTGGTAGTTACACTAAGATTGTAAATGCATCTCGCTTAGAGAACGGAACAATCACAGGAAACTCCCGTGCCCCTGTATATGTGGGAGATGGAGTTATTGCTAAGGATTTTATCTTCTCTTCTGGCTGCTTTATATCGGATGCATCAAAGATAATGAGATGTTTTGTAGGGCAATCGTGCCATATCTCACACAGTTTCTCTGCTCACGACTCTCTGCTGTTTGCAAACTGTAATTTTGAAAATGGCGAAGCGTGTGCTGTCTTTGCAGGACCATTTACAGTTTCTGTTCATAAATCCAGTCTTCTGATTGCGGGAATGTTCTCATTTCTGAATGCGGGAAGCGGCTCAAACCAGAGTAACCATATGTATAAGCTTGGACCTATACACCAGGGAATAGTTGAAAGAGGATCCAAAACCACCAGCGACTCCTATATCCTATGGCCTGCCAAGGTGGGGGCCTTCTCTCTTGTAATGGGAAGACACTACAGGCACTCCGACACCTCTGATTTACCATTCTCATACTTAATAGAGAAATCAGACGAAACATATCTTATTCCCGGTGTTAATATTAGGAGTGTGGGAACAATCAGAGATGCACAAAAGTGGCCGAGCCGGGACAAGAGGAGCGATATACATTTTCTCGACCATATCAACTACAACCTTCTAAGCCCTTATACTATCCAGAAGATGATAAGGGGGAGGAAAATTCTTATGGAGTTGAGGGCTGTATCGGGCGAGAGTTGCGAAGTCTATACATACAGGAGTTCAAAGATCAAAAACAGTTCGCTTAGAAACGGTATACAGCTTTATGAAAAAGCAATCAACAAATTCTTTGGCAACTCAATAATAAAAAGATTGGAGGAGACAAGGTTCTCATCAATTGAGCAGGTTAGAGAGAGACTCTTACCAACTCATAAGCTTGGAGAGGGAGAGTGGGTAGATCTTTCGGGGCTAATCATTCCAAAGAGTGAGGTGGAGTCTATTTTAAGGGAAGCAGAGGCAGATGCCATAACGCTGGAGCAGATTGAGAGCAGGTTTAGAGAGCTTCATGCCCACTACTACGATATGGAATGGACCTGGGCTTACGGACAAATGGAAAGCTACTACGGAATAACCCTTTCACAAATTACTGTTGAGAAGATTGTAGAGTTGGTCAATACATGGAGAGAGTCTGTTGTCTCGATAGACGAAATGCTCTACTCCGATGCTATGAAGGAGTTCTCAATCACCTCTATGACCGGATTTGGAGTAGACGGAACAGAGCTAGAGAAACATGAAGACTTTGAAAGCGTGCGGGGGGAGTTTGAAAGTAATACATTTGTCTCGGCCGTAAGAAGACACATCGAAGTTAAGTCTCAGCTTGCCCGGGAGTTGCTATCCAGACTATCTGCCATTTAGCTACAACACATTAGCAGAGAGTATCTTCTCTATTATCTTCTCACCAACCTCTAAGGTACTCTTTGCATCTGTTTCATCACATAGATCGGGTGTCAGCCACCCCTCATTTATTGTCTCAAAACACGCGCTTTTTACTGTATCTGCCTCTTTATTAAGAGAAAAAGCATCTTGAAGCATCATTGCTGCCGATAGAATAGTGGCAATTGGGTTTGCTATGTTTTTTCCTGCTGCCTGAGGGTACGACCCATGGATTGGTTCGAATAGTGGGGAGCCAACCCCAAATGAGGCAGAGGGTAGGAGCCCTATAGATCCGGTTAAAACACTCGCCTCATCACTCAATATGTCTCCGAACATATTTTCTGTTAGTATTACATCGAATTTTGCGGGAGAGGTTACCAACTGCATAGCGGCATTATCTACAAACATTAACTCTAACTCTATATTACCATACTCTCTCTCATGGATATTCATAACCACCTCTCTCCACAACCTAGATGTCTCAAGCACATTGGCCTTATCTACCATAGTTACCTTGCCTCTTCTGCGAGCAGCCATTTTAAAAGCAATCCGGGCCACTCTCTCTACCTCTTCTACCGAGTACCGGCAAGTGTCAAAAGCCGAGAGCCGGTTGCCACTTCTACCTCTTGGCTCTCCAAAATAGATACCCCCGGTGAGCTCTCTAACCACAATCAAATCTGTTCCCATAACCCTCTCTAACTTCAACGGAGAGCGATGGGCAAGCGACCGAATCAGTTCAACAGGGCGAATATTTGCGTAGAGACCAAGCTCTTTGCGCATCTTTAATAACCCTTGCTCCGGTCTCACCTGTGCCGTGGGGTTGTTATCGTATTTTGGATCCCCTATTGCTCCAAAGAGAATAGCGTCACACTCTGTGCACAATTTATGTGTCTCAACAGGGTATGGGTCTGAGTATACCTCTATGGCAGCCGCACCGATCAATCCGTAATTGAAGGTAAATTTGTGAGAAAACTTATGGGCAATAGCTTGTAAAACTCTAGTTGCCTGTTTAACTATCTCAGGTCCAATGCCATCTCCCGGCAATACTGTGATTCTCTTTTCCATGTGGCTAAGTTTAATATGAGGAGACTTTGTATAGTTCGTAACTCTCTATCTCTTTAATATTTGATAGAAGATAGTCTATATCGTCAAATCCGTTTAGAAGACACTCCTGTTTATATCTGTTGATCTCAAATGATTCCGACTCTCCGGTGCAGGTGTTTGTAATCTCTTTTTTCATAAGGTCTATCTTTAAAGTTATTTTTTTATCCAATTTAGAGCTCTCTATTATTGAGTTAAGAAACCGTTCACTCACACATACAGGCAATAGAGCATTGTTGAGCGCATTCGATAGAAAGATATCGGCAAATGAACTTGAGACAACCGCCCTAAAGCCATAATCTGCTATTGCCCAAGCAGCATGCTCCCTGCTGGAGCCGCATCCAAAATTTTTTCCTGCTACCAGAATCACCCCCTCTTCATTTGAGCGGTTAAGAATAAAATCCTCAACGGGGGTACCGTAAGCATCGTATCTCCAGTCATAAAACAGCTTCTTGCCGAATCCCTCTCTTGAGGTAGTTTTTAAAAAACGGGCAGGTATTATCTGGTCGGTATCTATGTTATCTAATGGAATCACTACTGCATTGGATTCTATAACGGTAAATTTTTTATTCTTCATCTTTAATCAACTATTTTACGAGGATCTGTTATTACACCTGTGATAGCAGAGGCAGCAGCTACCAGGGGGCCGGCCAGTATTGTTCTTGCCCCTGCACCCTGCCTACCTTCAAAATTTCTGTTTGTAGTTGATAAACAGTATTTTTCTGCAGCAACCTTATCTTCGTTCATACCCAGGCATGCAGAGCAACCCGGTTGTCTTAACTCAAATCCGGCATTACGAAGAGTTTCTCCAATCCCCTCATCCTCAATCTGCTTTTCAACCATTTTTGAACCAGGAACCAACCAGGCAATAACATCTTGCGCCTTTCTTTTCCCTTTGACAATATTTGCAAAGCCCCTAAAATCCTCAATTCTGCCGTTTGTACAGCTACCCAAAAAAACGTAGTCTATTTTTTGCCCCTCAATAGGTTCCCCTCTCTTTAATCCCATATACCTTAGAGATTGCTCAAAAGTTCTCTCGTCTATGCCTGCCTCTATGTTATTAGATGGAATACATCCATTAACCGGTATTGCCAACGCAGGATTTGTTCCATATGTTACCATTGGTTCAATAACAGAGGTGTCAAAACTTTTTACAACATGATAGCTTGCATCCCAATCGCTCTTTAAAGCAATCCAACTCCTCTTTGCCCTTAACCACTCCTCACCTTTTGGAGAGTATTTTCTACCTTCTAAGTAGTTGAAGGTTATATGGTCGGGGGCAATAAGAGCTCCTCTTGCACCCATCTCTATGCTCATATTGCATATTGTCATCCTCTCCTCCATTGTTAAGCATTCTATAGTCTCACCACAAAATTCAATAAAGTAGCCCGTTCCACCTGAGCTCCCCATTTGAGAGATAATATAGAGAATAAGATCTTTTGCACAGACCCCCCTTTTTAAAGCCCCCTTTACCTCTATAAGCATCTGTTTTGGCCTGTTTTGCAGAAGAGTCTGAGTAGCCAAAACCATCTCCACCTCACTTGTGCCTATTCCAAAAGCTATATTACCAAACGCACCGTGAGTAGAGGTGTGGCTATCGCCACAAACTATTGTCATTCCACAACCGGTTATACCCTGTTCGGGGCCTATAATATGAACCACACCATTTGCCTCATCTCCCAAAGGGAAATAGGTGATTCCATGCTTGGCTGTATTATGCCTTAGTCTATCTACAGGTTGGGCAGAGAGGGGGTCTTTAATTGGAAGGTGTTGATTTTGGGTTGGGACGTTGTGGTCGCAGGTGGCAAAAGTTTTTGAGGGTCTTAAAACCTTTATACCCCTCTTGTCTAATCCCTCAAACGCCTGCGGACTCGTTACTTCGTGAATGAAATGGCAATCTATATAAAGCACAGATGGCCCCTCGGTTATCTCCTTCACCAGGTGATTATCCCATATTTTATCAAATATTGTTTTTCCCATCTATTTTAGAATTTTAGAGATTGCATTAACAAACGCCTCGGCCGAGGCAGTAATAATATCGGTATTTGCAGAGAACCCATAGTAGATATCCCCTTTGTTCTCTATTTGAATATGAACCTTACCAACGTCGTCGCTACCCCTTGTTATGGCTTGAACTAAAAACTCTTCCAGGGTAACCTTTCTGTGAACCAAGCTCTTTATGGCTTTAAAGGCAGCATCTATAGGCCCGTTACCCGAGCTTGTAGCGCAACATATCTCTCCGTCTATAACTAACTTGACTGTTGCCATGGGCACAGACCCCTTTCCACAAACAACCTGGAGGAACTTTAATCTAATCCGTTGATTTTGCTTAGACCGAGTCACTCCCGCTATTACTAAAAGATCTTCGTCGTTTATATCTTTTTTTACATCGGCCAACTTAAGAAACTTATCGTAAGCTTCGTCCAGTTCGTTGTTGCTAAGCTCAATATCCAATCTTTTATAGTGGTGATTGAGAGCAGCTCTTCCACTACGAGCGGTTAGAGCTATTGTGCTCTCGTTCACACCCACCTCGGCAGGATCTATAATCTCATAGCTCTCTCTGTTCTTAAGCACTCCGTCTTGATGTATTCCGGATGAGTGAGCAAATGCATTTCTTCCTACTATCGCTTTATTTGGTTGAACCGGCATTCTCATTAGGGTAGATACCAATCGGGAACTTTTTGAGATTAATTTGGTATCTATCTGAGTAAATACAGGAATGTCTCTCCTGCACTTAATGGCCATTACAACCTCTTCAAGTGCAGTATTTCCTGCTCTCTCTCCAATACCGTTAACTGTAACCTCGGCCTGTCTGGCCCCATTGATTATGCCGGCTAATGTATTGGCGGTTGCCATGCCAAGGTCGTTATGACAGTGGGTGGAGATAATCACTTTATCTATATTGGGTACGTTATTTCTCAGGTACCTGATTTTCTCACCATACTCAAATGGAGTGCAATATCCGGTAGTGTCGGGGATGTTTACCACGCCCGCCCCTGCTTTAATCACCGCCTCAATAACCCTGGAAAGAAATTCGTTATCTGTTCGGCCGGCATCTTCTGCGTAGAACTCTACGTCGTCTGTAAATCGTCTGGCGTACTTAACACACTTTACTGCTCTCTCTAATATTTGCTCTCTGTTAGATTTGAATTTGTGTTTTATGTGTAGCTCCGAGGTCCCTATTCCTGTGTGTATACGTCCTCTTTTAGCAAAATGAAGCGCATCTGCCGCTACTTCGATGTCTTTTTCTACCGCTCTTGTAAGAGCACAAATTACAGACTCTCTTACCACCTTAGATATCTCTACTATCGAATTGAAATCTCCGGGGCTGGAGATGGGAAATCCACACTCAATGATATCTACCTTAAGTAGCTCCGATGCTTTAGCCAACTCTATTTTTTCTATAGTATTAAGTTGGCATCCGGGTACCTGTTCGCCATCGCGAAGTGTTGTGTCAAAAATGTAAAGTTTTTCCATAGAATCGGGTTTAAAAAAAGGCCGCCCTATCCGGGGCAGCCTCTATTCTCAATCATACCATTTTGTTAGACAGACATATTTAACTCCCCGGGTAATAGCTTCCAGGTAGTAGCAGTGAGTATAAATTAAAGGATTGTCTTATCATAACAGATGCGAAGTTAAAAACAATTTGAAATATACAAACAAATATTACAAAAAAATTAGGAAAGCTTTATGGGTATTGAGTTTTTGATATATTACATAGTGTAAGGATAATTGATATAAGAGATAAAAATTTGGAGTAATAATCGTGATAGATATAAAATAATTTAAGAAAAAGGGGGGGTAAAAAAATTTAAACAAGAGGGAGTGTAAAGGTAAAAATGCTGCCCCCCTCGTCTCTGTTACCGGCTTTAATGGTGCCACCATTCCTCTCAATGAAATCTTTGCATAGAATTAGACCTAGACCTGTGCCGGTCTCATTTGCCGTTCCCTTTTCCGAAATAAAGTTGTTGGCAGAGAATATATTGTTTAGCTTCTCTTGTGAAATGCCTCCTCCGCTATCCATAACATTAACCGTAGCAAACCCGTCTGCCGAGAAGCTGTTGATTATTATTTTGCCACCTTCGGGGGTAAACTTAATAGCATTAAAAATAAGATTCCGCAACACTAAGTTTACCGACTCTTTATCGGCATAAATGGTTGCAGGAGACACAGATGTGATTGAAATAGATATGTTTTTATTTCTTGCAGAGGTAGTTGCAAGTGTAATATTATTGTTAATTATCTCTTGTAGTGAAAGAAAATCGGGGCTTAATCTAATAGTGTCGCTCTGACTCTTAGACCACATCAGTAGATTGTTAAGCAGTTCATATGTGCTTAAAGCGGCAGATTTGAGATAGTTGAGAAATTGCTTTTGCTGATCCTCATCCAGCTCCATATCGCCGGTAAGCAAGTCTAATATGGGTATCATATTTCCTACAGGCCCTCTAAGGTCGTGAGAGATGATTGAGAAGAGTTTAAGCTTTGTGTTGTTTAGATTAATTAGCGAGAGCTCTTGCTCTTTTTGCATAGAGAAGTCACTTATGATCCCTACTGCTCTAAGAGGGTTGCCAAATTGATCTCTTTCAACTACCTTACCCTTATCCAGTACCCATTTCCATCTGTCACCTTTGCATCTTATTCTGTAAGTGGCCTCATATGACTCACACAAACCCTCTAAATGTGAATTGAGCTTAGCAATGGTACTTTCAAAATCATCGGGATGGATACTCTCTCTCCATGCCTCAAAAGAGTCGTCGAACTCCCCTTGGTTGTAATCAAAAAGTTTAAAGTAGTTCTTGTTGTGAAATATCCGGTTGGTTCTTACATCCCAGTCCCATAGCCCCGATCCTGCACTCTCGATGGCAATATTTAAACGAATTTCACTACTGTGCAGTCTTGCCATTACTATTCTCTTCTCAATAAAGTTAGAGAGTGTGCTGGCAATTGTTCTTAGAAAATGGAGTAAGCTGTCGCTCCAGTCATACTCTCCTGAGCATACATCAAATCCCAAAATGCCAAAAAACTGCTTCTCTACAATAAGAGGCAGTACGCAAAACGATTTAACATTTTGATATGCTAAAATCTCCTTTAGGTCTAAGTTCAGATCATCTATATTTTTACAGATAATAAACCCTTTATCTATAAGTCTCTCTCTAAACTTAGGGAATGAGTCATAAGTAACACCCTGCATCTCCTCTTTAAGAGATTTGACTCCCGAGTTGCACCATTCGTTTGTGTTGCTGGTGTGAACACCGTCGGGGTGATCTTCGAAGATGTATACTCTGCATACACCAATCTGCTCCCCTATCAGTTCAAGCACCTTGTCGAATTCACTACCGGGATTGTGGGAAGAGTGCAACATCTGGGAGATGTCGGCCGATAGCTTCTGCCTTTGGTACATAAGTTTACTATCCATATCAAAAAGGTCTTTTTATGAATATCGGTTCTGAGGGTGGCTCTATATCGGTTGCATCCAGAAAGAGCCCTAAAATTCCGTTTTTAATAATAGGGGTGAACTGTTCACTCAGATTCTCCAAGGTTTGAACAATCCAACGGAAAATATATGTAGGGTCATATATTTCAAAATCTAAAAAATCTATTCCGCTTATCCCCTGACCATCGTGCCAACTCTCTCTCCTCTTGATCTCTCGTACAGATACTTTTTTCCCCGTAGGTGCTCCACCTAAAAGATCTGTAGGGATTGCCACTTTAACCCTCCAGTCGGGATAATCTATCTTAATACCTGCAACCTCGAGTGCCGACAATCCAAAAGATGTACACCCTCCGCCCTCACCTTCAAATCTTGCCCAGTAGCTTCCTCCGTAGTGTCTGGATTTAATAAACGCTGCAGTTGTGTCTGTAAAGCCCCTTATAAAATCTAAAACCCTATGTGCCGACTCCTCATTAATTCTGTATGAGATAAAGTTTATAAGCCCTCTCTTGGAGAAGTACTCTATCTTCTTCTCTAATTCGGATCTGCTCTCCATCCGCCCCTCTACAGATGAAGTAAGTATTGAGAGCCCGTAACCATCTTTAAAGAGCATTTTATGTGCCTCTCTAATGTTTGTGGCTCGGATAGATGTCATTATAATCGAATCGCAAAGGGGAGATGATAGCTCAATAAACATATGCCCCAGTGAGTAGGACTCTTTACGAAATGCACTCTTGGTAAAGCTCTTTCTTGCCGACTTATAAAGTGAAGAGGGAGAGCCCCAGTCTAACGGAGATGTAGATGGAATCAGATAGATTGTCAACTCACTTATTCCGGAGGCACACGCTGCAAAACTATGCAGAGTAAGAATAAATATGAGTAGCATCTTCTTCATAATCAGAACTTAACTCTCTCTTTATGTGACGTAGCAGACCATAGACCCTTGTTCTTAAGACGGGCTCTCTGTTGAAGCTTAAGGAAAAGCTCGGAATACTTAACATTAGGTGGAACTGTCATGACTTGCGCATACCCCTCCTCTACCATTTTTGCATTCAAAAATGTTCCATCCTCGGTATATACATATGCAAGCACCCTCATATACTGATCATACTTATTAACGTCGTATTCAAGTCTTACTCTGGTGTTTGCCAGTATTTTCTCTAAGTACTCTTTAGACTCTTTGCCAAAAAAACCTATCTCCTTTTTGCCTGTCTTTCTCGATTCCGGAGCGTCTACCCCTATTAATCTAACCTTCATCCCCTTTTTTGTTCCGTCGTCAACCACAAATGTATCGCCATCTGTTATACGTATAACGGTGTAATAATCCCCGCCATGGAGATCTTTTCCCCCCGAAGGGGAAAAGCAAGATGAGAGAATCAGCGAAATAAATACTACTGATAATACTTTGGTAATATAGTTAATCTTCATCTTCATCGTCTAGATCTGTTTACTATAATAAGTGCAGCAATAACCCCCGGGACCCAACCTGCAAGAGTAAGCAGAAACACAATCAATACCGATCCGCAACCATAGTCGATTACGGCTAGAGGCGGAAAAAGAATACAAATAAGTACGCGAAGCAACGACATAATTAATGGGTTTAAATAGGGTGTGTAAAAAAGAATCTTGAACCTGTCGTATAGTTTTTGTCCAGCCAAATCTCTCCCCCCAACTTTGTAACAATCTGCTTGGAGATGGCCAGCCCTAATCCTGCCCCTTGTTTAAAATTGTTTAGTTTTCCAAAACGTTCAAACAGTTTATCCCTTTTTTCGGGAGGGATTCCAATGCCCGTATCTGTAACAGAGAATAGAAGTTGACCGGTACTGCCGGTTTTTACTATTTTATACTCTAAATTGATACTCCCGCTCTCTGTAAACTTATTTGCATTTGTAAGTAAGTTAATAAGCACCTGAGTAATTCTGTGAACATCTGTTTTAATTATTAGACTCTCTGCCCCGGGAGAAAATTTATACTCTATTCCCGGTTTTCTCAGATGAGATATTGTACTCACGGCCTGCTCGCATATGTGATTTATGTCGGCATGTTTAAACAGAAAGTTCATCTTCCCGGTCTCAAGCCCCGATATGTCCAGAATATCTGTTATAAGCGTAAGCAGAAGTTCCGAGTTTTGTGTTATAACTTTGCTCATGCTCTGTCTCTCCTCTGCGCTAAACTCATCTCCGGCAAGAAGATTTGAGAAGCCCACTATTGCATTTAAAGGAGTTCTTATCTCATGACTCATATTGGCCAGAAATGCGGTTTTGAGCCGGTCGCTCTCCTCTGCCTTCTCCTTTGCCTCCATAAGCTCCAGACTCTTCTTTTCCAAACTGCGTCGCAGCTTTCTGTTACGGTGGTATAGAATAACAAAAACAACAAAAAATATTGTTAAAATGAGCGCTATAATAGATACAATCCTAACATAGTTCCTGTATTTCTCTACTCTGGGTTCGGTGGTATTGATCAAGACACTGTTTGCTGGTAGTTGATCGGGCCTTACAGAGAGCTCTCTAAGCTTGTTATTGTCGAATTGATAGTACCCACCCCCCGCTTTAAATCTTACAGAGTCGGCGTGTCCCGAATAGAAGCTCTCAATTTGATTTACAATATATTTGGCATCGGTCTGATATATAGGTATATACCCTCCTATAGCCACACTCCCGATTCCGGTTCCTGTCATGGAGAAGACCGGGATATCGGGCCTCTCTGAGGTTATCTCTTCAAGAGACCGTGGCAGGTAGTATAGTCCGTCTCTGTTTACCCTCCATGTTCCAACCAGAATTGCAGTACTATCGGGGAGCTCTCTTACAAGCTCTTTGACATGTTCAAAATAGTGATGGCGGCTATCTATGAAGATGTAGTTTAAAGCTGGCATCTCAGCAATATCTTTTTTGAAAAGTGCTTTGATAGATTGGCCTCCGTAGGAGTTATCTGTAAGCAGTACAACGTTTTTTGTGTTTGGATAGAAAGAGAGTATGAGGTCGATATTTTTTTTGGGAATATATACATTCATGATTGCTCCGCAAACACTTTTTTGTCTTGCCCTTCTTGCATTGTTAATCCATGTTGGCTCCCATGAAGAGTCTATCGGCTTATCGGGCAGAACTATTCCGTTAGAGCTGATGTACGATCCAAAGATTGGGATATTCTTAGGTAACGAGTCCTGTGAAAAGATTGCTGCCCATGCCTCCTGCCCAATTGCAATAATTGCCTTTATGTTTGCAGTTCTGTATTTATTTAGAATACCAGATACTCTGCCTTTCCACTCATGCGCCTCCTCTGTAAAGTTTCTTACACCTAAATCTTCTATGAGTATAAGGTAGTCCGATTTGTAATCCGACTCAAGTTGTTTGCTGAAGTCGTTTATAAAGTCCATTGTCCTTTTGGTATCGGGATTGAAAGAGGAGATCATCAGGAAAATATCTACTCCCAAGCTGTCGCCCACCTTGGTCTCTGTCACATACTTAACCTGCGGAGATGTTGCGGAATCGGCAGCAGAGGCATAGAATGGGAGGGCAATACCCAGGCAGGTTATAAAACAGAAAAGAGCAAAAAGCCCTTGGGAGCATCTTTTGTCCGATTGCATAGTTATTATAGAATATACCCAAAAAAACAAAAGTAATTAAAATAGACGAATTTTAAAACTCATCTTCTCCTCTTGTAAAGAGAGAGTGAAATTAGAGATATTCCACCGCAGATTAACATTGTTAATGCCTGAGACTCATGAGATATAGTAGCAAAAACTACACCGGTAGTCTGATTTATGGAGTATATAGATGATAGTGCAAGTGAAATAATGAAGTGGTATGCCCCTATACCACCCTGAACCGGAATCACCCAGCCAAATCCCCCAATTATCATCAAAAAGAGTGCGTCTTGTATTGTAAGCCCGGCTACAGCCGGAAAGGCAAGGATTGTTGAGTAGCTCATTAGCCAATAACAGCCCCAAATTGCAACTGTGTAAACTAAAAACATCCACTTCTGGGGCATCTTGAACCCCGAGAAAACCCCTTTAATCACCCCTTTTGCAATGTTTGAAAGTTTTGCAAAAAGTGCATTACTCTTTCTAAAACGGTATACAATATAGAGGAATATAGATGCGGCAGCTATTGCCGAAAGGGCAATCCAAACAAAGCCCATATTAAAACCCTCACCAATACCGGTTATTATCTCCCTCTCTATGAAAGAACCAAACTTATTCCATTGAAAAACAACCACAGATAATGTAAGAAGAGCAAGCGATAAAAGATCTACTCCTCTCTCCAGAACCACTGTGCCGGCTACCGTTTCAAAGGGGAGTCCGGTTTTACGAGTAATCACTCCGCATCGGGCAAATTCTCCTGCACGCGGAATAGCAAAGTTTGTAATATAGCCCACATTTATACCGTCCCAGGCATCTACCCTTTTAATCTTATGACCCAACGGGATCATTACCAATCTCCACCTGAGTGCTCTAAGCCAGAATACCAGAATACTCACAGCCATAGAGACTCCAATCCAAAAAAAATCGGCGCTTTTCAACCCCTCTTTGAACTCTTCAAAGTCTACACCCCTGAACGAAGCCCACAGAAGAGCCAGTGCTATTGCCATAAGCGCAGCATATTTAACGGCAGAGTAGACTCTCTTTAATGTTTTTGGGGCGGGCATTTTAGATTATAAAAGCTTATTTGTTGTTGAGTCGGGGAATATAACAGATGGCTGAAAGGTTAGCGCCTCCTGAGGAGTCATTTGTGCGTAGGCCATTATTATTACTAAATCGTCTACAGAAAATTTGTGAGCTGCGGCGCCATTGATTCCAATCTTTCCGCTCCCTCTCTCTCCCTTAATCACATAGGTTTCAATTCTCTCACCATTGTTTATATTTACAATAGCCACTTTTTCATTGGGATAGAGACCTGCTGCATCGATAAGATCTTCGTCTATCGTAACACTTCCGATATAATGAAGATTAGCTTCTGTAACTCGGGCCCTGTGTATTTTGGATTTCATTATCTCCAATAGCATCTTACTTGATTTTAATGTTATCTATAAGCCTCACATCTCCGGCAAAAACTGCTGTGCAGAGCTGTATTTCTGAGGCCTGGTTCCAATTGTCAATCAGTTCTAAGGTTAGGGAGTTAACAACCTCGGCGTACTCTGTCTTAAGCAGAGGGTCTTTATCTATCTCCTCCTTTACCCATTGCGATAATTGTGTGGGTGTCAACAAATCTTGTGCCGCAGCCATAAGCGCAGCCCTCTCAAGGGTTGAGAAGATTCTAGGAGCTGCACTCCGGTGCTCGTGGGTGAGCAGCATATTTCTGGAACTCATAGCCAATCCGTCGCTCTCTCTTATGGTTGGGCAAGCAATAATCTCGATAGGGTAAGATAGCTCTTTAGTGAAGTGTTTAATTATTGCAAGTTGCTGAAAGTCTTTCTCTCCAAAAAAGGCCAGCTGAGGTTTTACAATATCGAACAACCTTGTAACCACCTGAGCAACCCCATTAAAGTGACCCGGCCTCCTTGGACCCTCACCGGTTTTGTCTAATGTTCCCAGGTTAAACACTCTGTTGTCTTGCTTGGGGTATATCTCCTCTTTTGAAGGGATAAAAACAATAGAGGTACCTGCCTCTTCAAGTGCCTTACAGTCTCCCTCTATGTTGCTGGGATATCTTGCTAAATCGTTTGGATTGTTGAACTGTGTAGGGTTCACGAATATACTCACAACAACATTAGGTGTGTACTCAAGAGCGCTCTTTACCAGCGATATATGTCCCTTGTGCAGAGCGCCCATCGTGGGCACAAATCCTATCTTATAAACATCTGAAAGCTTGCTTATTGCCTCTCTAAACTGAGCCAGGGTAAAGCAGATTGTCATTGATTTCAAAATTTTTGCAAACCTACATAAAAAATATGAACTTTGCCTCCATGAAAAAACCAAAGACACTGGGAATCCTTGGCGGAATGGGGCCCGAAGCCACTCTCTGCCTTTTTAGTCTAATAATTAAAAATACAGATGCCATTAAAGATCAGGAACATATACCTGTGATTATATATAATAACCCACAAATCCCCGATAGAACAAAACACATTGTTTACGGAGAGGAGTCTCCATTACCCATGTTGATAGAGGGGGCAAAATTTCTTGAGAAATCTGGTGCCGATGCCATACTTATCCCTTGTAACACTGCCCACTTTTATGCTCCGCAGATAAAAGAGCTCATAGCTGTTCCAATCATAGATATGATTGAGACAACTGCAAAATTTATAAAAGACAGAGAGGGAGAGAGTTGCAAAGTAGGGGTTCTTGCCACTACCGGAACAATCAGAAGTAATCTATACCAAAAGAGTCTTGCTAAGGAGGGGATAGATTCAATCACCCTCTCACCGGAAGAGCAAGAGGAGTTGGTTATGGAGGCAATTTATGGTAAAAAAGGGGTAAAGGCAGGGTTTAAAAAATATCCGGCTCGATTGTTAAAGCAGGCAGCTTCTCTTTTATGTGACAGAGGGGCACAATACATAATAGCCGGTTGTACAGAGATACCTCTTGTATTAACGGGTAAGGAGCTGGAATGCAATTTTATAAACACAATGGAGCTGCTTGCAAGAGAGGCAATAAAATTCTGTGATCCGCAGAAACTTTGTAAACACTAAAAAAAATATAATAGTGAAATCTATACTGGGAATAGGAAACGCATTGACAGATATTCTGGCGGTACTGGAAGATGACACTCTCCTTGAGTGCTATCACCTTCCAAGAGGGAGTATGCAGCATGTAGACAGAGAGACAGGAGAGAAGATTTGGGATACGCTTAAAACCATGGGTGTACAATATGTTGCGGGAGGTTCTGCCGCAAACACCATAACAGCTACAGCAGTGCTGGGTATGCCCTCAACATTTATAGGAAAGGTTGGAAACGATGAGCTGGGAGCTCTTTTCAAATCGGATCTCTCAAGAAACGGCATTAAATCTATACTATTTAAAGGCAAAGCAGCATCGGGCAGAGCTATGGTCTTTATTACAGCTCCAAATGCAGAGAGAACTTTTGCGGTATATCTTGGTGCATCTATAGAGATGGGTGCCGACGATCTAACTCCCGAGCAGTTTGTAGGGCACGACTATTTTCATATAGAGGGATACCTTGTTCAAAATCAGGAGTTGTTGAGGAGAGCTGTAGAGTTGGCTAAGAGAGCGGGGATGATTATCTCAATAGATATGGCAAGCTATAATGTAGTAGAGAGTAACTATGCGTTTCTGCACGATATTATAACCAATTATGTAGATATTGTCTTTGCTAACGAAACAGAAGCACAGGTATTTACTAACAAGCCACCCAGAGAGGCACTAGATCAGATTGCAAAAATCTGCGATATTGCTGTTGTGAAAATAGGAAAAGATGGCTCTATGGTAAAGAGAGGAGATGAGTACCACTATATAGAGGCATGGCCTGCCGACACTATAGACGCAACCGGAGCAGGAGACACATACGCTGCCGGTTTTCTGTTCGCACACTCACACGGGCTCACTCTTAAGGAGTGCGGCGATGTTGGCTCAATTGTAGCTGCAAAGGTTGTTGAAGTAATTGGACCAAAGATAGATATTCCAAGATGGAAGCATGCAAAACAGCAGATAAGAGAGCTTACCGGGTTGCTAAAATAGAGATTCAATTATACAGCACAGTGAGCATCAACGGAAAAGACCGTGAATCTGAGCATCTACCCTATCTATAACAACGCTTAGATCTTCGGGTTTATCTTCGAATTTATTCTCATCTACGTCTATGATAAGCAACTTACCATCGTTATAGGTGGAGATCCACTTTTCGTATCTCTCATTAAGCCCCGACAAATAATCGATTCTTATTCCACTCTCATACTCCCTGCCTCGTTTATGTATCTGAGAGACCAGATTTGGTATTGAAGATCTAAGATATATCAGAAGATCGGGAGGTTTTACCAGAGAGAGCATGAGATTAAACAGAGTGTTGTAGTTATCAAAGTCCCGTGAGCTCATAAGTCCCATGCTATGCAGGTTTGGCGCAAAAATACGGGCATCTTCATAGATGGTACGATCTTGAATCACGTGACTTGTCTCTCTCTGAATTTCAACAATACCTTTGAATCTCTCTTTTAGGAAATATATTTGAAGATTGAAAGACCATCTCTGCATATCGTTGTAAAAGTCGGCAAGGTAGGGATTGTTGTCCACTGCTTCGTATTTGGCTTCCCAATTGTAGTGTTTCGAAAGAAGGCGGGTAAGGGTTGTTTTACCACTTCCAATGTTCCCGGCTATAGCTATGTGCATAGTAAAATTTGGTTAATTAGGAGAGATTCTCTCCGGCAAAATTAAGAAAATCTTTTAGTAATTTTGCCCCTATGTTAGACTCATTACAACATAAAGGGAGGAGAAAGCAGCTGTTGCAACAGCTTTCAAAGAGATACAACTTTAGCCAAAATGTTTTGGACTCAATGTACAACGTTCCAAGACATATGTTTATAGAGAGCGGGCTGGATCACCTCTCATATCTGGACAAACCTCTCCCGATAGGAGCCAGACAAACCATATCGCAGCCCTTCACAGTAGCTATGCAGACCCACCTTCTGTTCGAGAGGGTTTGCAAGTTCGATAAAGTTCTGGAGATTGGTACGGGATGTGCATACCAAACAGCAATACTGGCCGATATGGGTGTGAGGGTATACAGTATAGAGAGGCAAAGAACCCTCTATCTTGAGGCACAAAGAAATTTGGAAAGACTTGAATACCACACGCCACTACTCTTTTTTGGGGATGGCTTTGCTGGATTGCCACAATTTGCCCCCTTTAAAGGGATACTTATAACCTGCGGAGCACCCCAACTGCCCCATGCACTTTTAGAGCAGCTTGCAGTGGGTGGTAGAATGGTTATTCCTCTTGGAGAGGAGACACAAAAGATGGTTGTTATAGACAGAGTATCGGCAGATAAATATGAGAGGAGTGAACACGGCGATTATAAATTTGTTCCTATGTTGAGCGGAACCGAATATTGAAAACAAGAGAGAAGATGATACAAATTAAGACCTTTTATTTTAACGATCTCAGAGAGTGTACCTACGTTCTATGGGACGAAACACTTGAGTGTATAATTATCGACCCCGGATGTTACAGCAGCAGCGAAAGAGAGCGGTTGGTAAAGTTTATTGTTTCGGAGAACCTGAAGCCCGTAAAAATTGTAAATACCCATGGCCACTTCGACCACATCATGGGCAACGCATTTGTTGCAACCGAGTGGGGGATTAAGACACATATACATCCACAAGACAAACCACATTTAGAGAGAGCTCAAAAATACAGTGAACTTTTTGGCTACTCAATAGAGCAGCCGCCACTAGACACAATAGACATAGATGATGGAGATAAAATAACTTTCGGGAACTCTTTCGTTACCGTCATGCATACACCCGGGCACACAAGAGGGGGTGTGTCGCTCTATAACCTGGAAGAAAAGTTTGTGATAACAGGCGACGCTCTTTTTGCCGGCAGCATAGGCAGAACAGATCTGCCCGGAGGCGACTACGACCAACTTATGGAGAGTCTGCTTGGCCGTCTTGTTAAGCTTGGAAACGACTTTAAAGTGTACCCGGGGCACGGACCCGTAACAACTATTGGCCAAGAACTTGACACAAATCCTTTTTTACGCTACGAATAATTATACCAGCAGATGAATAGCTTTAGAATGAAATTTTTTGCACTTCTTATACCCCTTCTTTCCTACTGCACAAATGCCGACTCTGTAGAAAACCAACCCGTTTTCGAGGGTAGAGATGTGCCTTTTCAGGATATTAGAATACCTCCTGTCCCAAAACAGATATCCTTTGCAGGAGAAGAGGTTCCTCTGCACTTTTTTGATATTAAGGAGTCTCTGCAAAGAGAGATAACCTCTCTCTCTTACTTTCATGGCACAATGATTTTTATTATGCAGCTGAGTAACAGGTACGGACCCCGGATTAGAGAGATTTTAAAAGAGGAGGGTGTTCCCGATGATTTTTTCTATCTTGCTATTGCAGAGAGCGGCCTTCAACCCGTTGTATCTCCTGCCGGAGCTGCCGGGTACTGGCAGTTTCTTCCCGGTACGGCCAGGGAGTATGGCCTGGTTGTAGACAGTGAAGTAGACGAGAGATACAATATAGAGAAGTCTACAAGGGCTGCTGCTGCATACCTTAAAAAAGCTTATGCAGAGTTTGGAACTTGGACAATGGCAGCCGCATCTTACAATACCGGCTTAACAAATGTGAGATACAGAATGAATATTCAGTCAAAGAGCAACTATTACGACACTCAATTTGTAGAGGAGACGGGAAGATATGTTTTTAGAGCACTGGCTTTTAAAACTATTCTCAGTGACCCTTCGAGATATGGATTCAATATAGATCAGGATGATCTTTACCCTCCGTTAAAGTACAAAGAGGTAGAGGTGAAGGGTAGTGTAGAGAATTGGTCGGAATTTGCAGAGAAGCACGGAACAAATTTCAAATTACTTAAGATGTACAACCAGTGGATAAGAGCAAACAGACTGGACAATAAAAACAGAAGAACATTCAAGGTACAGATTCCTCCGGAGGGGTTCAGGGAGGGAGCAACCCGCTAAAAAATGAAGAGTATAGAGGTAATAGGAGCACGGGTACATAACCTGAAAAATATTAATGTAACCATACCCAGAGGAGAGCTGGTTGTAGTAACCGGCCTAAGCGGGAGTGGTAAATCTTCCCTTGCCTTCGATACTATCTTCGCTGAGGGTCAGCGACGTTATATGGATACCCTCTCTGCCTACGCCAGACAATTTATGGGTGCTCTTGAGAGACCCGACGTAGACAATATAACAGGGCTGAGCCCAATAATTGCAATAGAGCAGAAGACCACAGGCCGCAATCCAAGATCTACTGTTGGTACCATAACAGAGATATACGACTTCCTAAGACTTCTATACGCCAGAGCTTCAAAAGCTTACTCCCCCCTTACAGGTGAGGAGATGGTGAAATTTACCGACGAGCAGATAGTCTCATACATTATAGATAACTACTCGGGTAAAAGATCACTTTTATTGGCTCCGCTTGTAAAGGGTAGGAAGGGGCACTACAGAGACCTATTCGAAAATCTAATAAGAAAAGGGTTTCTTCAAGTTAGAGTAGACGATGTAGTTTACGACCTTTCTACAATAGCACCCCTTGACAGATACAAACCGCACTTTATTGAGCTTGTGGTAGATAAGATTATTCCCGATCCTGCAGCAGAGAAGAGAATCAGAGAGTCGGTAATGGGGGCACTCTATCACGGTAAAGGAACACTTGCACTCTTAGATATGGCTACCGGGGAGCTCCGTCATTTTAGTAAACATCTGATGTGTCCCCAAAGCGGCCTCTCTTTTCCCGAGCCGGCACCACACACATTCTCATTCAACTCACCGCAGGGGGCCTGCCCTCATTGCAAAGGGCTGGGGATGATAAATAAAGCCGATCTATCTAAGATTATCCCTAACGACACAATATCTATTGCCAATGGCGGCATCACCCCGGTTGGGGTTATGAGAGATACACTGCTCTTTAGACAGCTTGAGGGCATAGCCAAGAAGTATGAGTTTTCTCTTCACGACCCCATAAAAGATCTGCCCGAAGAGGCGGTGAATTTAATAATCTACGGATCGGACGAACTCTTTAGAGTTGGTGGAGGCACATCTACCAATATGATGAGCTTTAACGGAATCATCTCTATGATAGAGCAAAGTGAGAGTGACAGCGACGACCTCATTCTTAAAAAGGAGAGATTTGTAGAGGAGATTCAATGTCCGGTTTGCAAAGGGAGCAGACTAAAAGAGGAATCACTATATTTTAAAATAGACTCTCTTGATATCTCTCAGGTGTCTGCTTTGGAGATAGATGCTTTAAAGAGGTGGATAGACAATCTGGAGCCAAAGCTGGGATTGAGAGAGCAAACTATTGCCAGAGATATTTTAAAGGAGCTGAAAGAGAGGATAGGATTTCTTTTAGATGTTGGGCTTGACTACCTTTCACTGGATAGAAGTACAAGATCTCTCAGCGGAGGAGAGAGTCAGAGAATCAGACTAGCTACTCAGATTGGATCTAAACTGGTAAACGTGCTCTATATTTTGGATGAACCAAGCATAGGTCTGCACCAGAGAGATAATATAAAACTGATTGACTCTCTTAAGAGACTCAGAGATGAAGGGAATTCGGTTATGGTTGTAGAGCACGACGAAGAGATGATAAGATCGGCCGACTGGCTTATAGATATGGGCCCCGGTGCGGGAGATAAAGGGGGGAAGGTGCTCTTTTCGGGGAGTAGTAGTCAACTGCTTAAGCTAGACTCCAAAGAGGCGGAATCACTAAAATCATTAACAATAGATTACATTAAAGGGATAAAGAAGATAGAACCCCCTGCCCGGAGAAGGAGAGGAAACGGAAAATATCTCGAGTTGCTGGGAGCATGTGGCAATAACCTTAAGGATGTTGATTTGAAAATTCCGCTAGGAACCTTTGTGGGAGTCAGCGGAGTGAGCGGAAGCGGGAAATCCTCTCTGATTAACGAGACACTTATGCCGGCACTCAGCAATCACTTCTACAACTCTCTTTACAGGCCGCTCTCTTTTAAAGAGATAAAAGGGCTGAAACACATTGATAAGATTATTGAGATAGACCAGAGCCCAATTGGAAGAACACCAAGGAGCAATCCGGCAACATACACAAATGTATTCTCCGACATACGAAGACTTTTTGGAGAGACTCAAGATGCAAAGATAAGGGGGTTTAAGCCGGGAAGATTCTCATTTAATGTGAAAGGTGGCAGGTGTGAAGGTTGTAAAGGTGCCGGAGTTCAAATTATTGAGATGAATTTTCTCCCCTCAGTACACGTCCATTGCAAAGACTGTAACGGCAAACGCTATACAGCAGATACTCTTGCCGTAAAATACAGAGGGAGGTCTATTAACGACGTTCTGGAGATGACAATCTCTGCCGCATTAAAGTTCTTTGAGCACATACCCTCCATTGTACAGAGATTAAAAGCGCTTGAAGAGGTTGGGCTTGGTTACGTAAAGCTGGGGCAATCTTCAACCACCCTGAGCGGAGGAGAGAGCCAACGGGTTAAGCTGGCTGCAGAGTTGTCTAGGAGGGCAACCGGTAAATCTCTATATATATTGGATGAACCCACTACCGGGCTCCACTTTGAAGATGTAAGAGTTTTACTTAATGTTTTGCAGAAGCTTACAGATCAAGGAAATACGGTTGTAATTATAGAGCACAACCTAGATGTTTTAAAATCGGCCGACTATATAATCGACCTTGGACCCGAAGGTGGTGCAAAGGGTGGACAAATTGTTGCCCAAGGGACACCGGAGGAGGTCAAGAGTAATAAAAACTCAGTTACGGGAGTATACCTGTAGCAAAATACTCAATATTATGATTAAAATCTATTGCGAAAACCTTAAAAAAACATTTACATGCCAGCCCGGCACAACTCTTGGTGCTTTTGCAAAAGAGTGCGGAGTTAAACTCAAATGGCCTGTTATTGCTGCAGTTGTAGATAATCAACTAAAAGAGCTGTCATTCCAGATATATGTAGAGCACAATATTGAGTTTATTGATTACTCCCATCCCGACGGAGCAAGAACCTATGTAAGGTCGCTGAACTTTGTATTACAAAAGGTTATGTTTGAACTATATCCTCAACACTCTCTCATAATTGACTACAATCTTCAGAATGGAATGTATGCCGAGCTAAGGGAGAGTGAGCAGGAGGAGGATGGCTCTCCAAAGACCGTGATTTTGAGTGAAGATGAGATTGCGGCCATCAAGAGGAGGATGCAAAGTCTTATAGATGCAAACCTCCCCTTCTCAAGAAAGAAGATAAGGACAGAAGAGGCGGTAAAGTTATTCAGGAAAAACAACAGACAGGAGAAGGCCTTCCTGCATGAGTTGAGAGGCAAATTCTTTACTACAGTATATTTCCTGGACGGATACCCCGACCACTTCTACGGCCCTCTGGTTGAATCTACCGGGGTGTTAACATCTTGGGATTTTGAGTCTTTCAGCAGAGGTTTTATGTTGAGGTCTCCCTCGATAACCAAACCTTACGAGATTGTTCACACACCCTACCAATACAAACTTTTTGATGTATTCAAAGAGTACTCCCATTGGTGCAGTATTCTTGGAGTGAGGGGAGTAGGCACAATTAACCATGCCATAATGAAGGGTAAAGCCAAAGAGCTTATACAGATCTCGGAGGCACTTCACGAAAGAAAATATGCTGCCATTGCCGATGAGATATATAAAAGAAGAGATAAGATAAAACTGGTATTAATAGCAGGGCCATCAAGCAGCGGTAAGACAACCACATCAAAACGGGTTGCTCTCCAAACTAAGGTGTTGGGGTTAAATCCGGTAATCATTGAGATGGATAACTATTTTGTAGACAGGGATAAAACACCAAAAGACAAAGATGGGAATTACGACTTTGAGGTGCTGGAGGCGATGGATGTAGACTTTTTGAACGAGCAGCTCAACCAACTTTTTGAAGGAAAAACAGTAGAGCTGCCAAAATTCGATTTTGCATCGGGCAAAAGGGTGTTTTTGGGAGAGAAGCTCACACTTCAGGAGAAAGATATACTCATTATGGAGGGGATACACGGATTAAACCCAAAACTAACATCCCATATACCGGAGCAAAAGATCTATAAAATTTACGCATCGGCACTAACCTCTCTTTCACTAGATGAGAATAACAACATATCTACTTCAGACAGCCGCCTTATTAGAAGGATAGTAAGAGACGGAAACTTTAGAGGAATGTCGCCCGAGAGCACAATTTTAAGGTGGCCAAGTGTTAGGAGAGGAGAGATTAACAATATTTTCCCTTTTCAGGAGAATGCCCATATTATGTTCAACTCTGCTCTACTGTACGAGCTCCCGCTGTTGAAGTATTACGCCGAACCACTTTTAAGGAGAATTCCGGCAAACTCACCGGCATCTACAGAGAGCATAAGGTTGCTTAAATTTCTCTCTTACATTCAGGAGCTTCAACCGGCAGAGATTGCAACTATCCCCCCAACATCGGTAATGAGAGAGTTTATAGGCGGAAGTAGCTTTAACTATTAAAGGATACTATTTAGATATCCAATGCTCGGGATTCTGCTTTGTTGTGCCGCTCCACAATTGGAAGTGGAGAACAGAGCTCCCTTCGTTTACTGTTAAGTTGCCAATTAGTTGTGCGGTTGAGATTTTATCTCCGCTTTTAACAGCAACTTTATCAAGTTTTGTATAAAATGTATAAAATGTTCCGTGTTGCACAAGAACGCACTGATTGTAACCCGGCATAAAGAGTATCTGTTTCACCACCCCTTCAAAAACGCTATAAACTTCTGCTCCCGCAGCTGTTGATATATTTACTCCATTATTGAACGGGAGCTTTATGTTTTTGAATACCGGATGGGTGTGTTGCCCAAACTGTTCTATTATCACACCCTCCTTTACCGGCCATGGTAACCTCCCCCGATTGCTCTCAAAATTATCTGCAAGCACCCTCTCTGCCTCACTCTCTTTAAAATCGGAGCTTTTTCTTGCCCTTGCCGCCTCGGCCAGTATTCTCTCAATCTCTCTATTCAATCTCTCTACCTCTCTTCTTTTATCTGCGAGTTGAGTTCTAAACTCTCTCTCTTTACGAGACAGTTGAGAGATAATCTCTTTAGACCGCCTCTCCTCTTGTGCCAAAGAGCGAAACTCTCTCTCTCTTCTGCCCTGAATTTCCAGTGACTCACTTCTCAAACGATTGAGCGCCTCAATCTCAATTTTTAACTCCTCTCCCTTTTGCTTAATGTTTGCCGCACTCCTGTTCATGGCGTCTGACATACTTCTTAGATAGCTCCACCTTCTGTAGCCCTGCTCAAGACTCCCGCTTGCAAGTATATACATCATCCACAAACTTTTATCTCTATTTTTATAAGAGTTGTAGAGCATTGTGGTGTAATCTCTTCTTAAGCTCATGAGCTGAGAGTTTAGCTTCTCAACCTCTCTCTCTTTAACCACTCTCTGCCTGTCTATTTGAGAGATCTCGCTCTCAAGCTGAGAAAGGAGTCTTCTTCTGTTAGATATTTTTCGCTGAATAAAGCTTAGCTCTTTTGTGCTTGTCTGCTGCTGTGTGCGAGTTAATGACAGCTGCCTGTCTATAAATGCAATCTCTCTCTCTATCTCCTCTCTCCTTTTGGTCTGATCAGAAACGCTTTGAGCATAGAGCTCCCCGGAAGAGACCCAACCGGTGAGTGTAACTAACAGAAGAGCAGATATGAGAACCCCATTTTTCATTGCCTTTTGCTCTCTACCTCCTCCCGTTTTTTAACAATCTTTTGTGATATACCCAACGAAGGATCCAGTTTATCTGCCTGACCCCAATATATAAACGCCAGCTCATACTCTTTTAATGCAAAAAGAACATCGGCATAGTGGTCCAGGATATCGGCATTCTCTTTTCCGCCATAAATCATAGCGTGTTTAAAGATTGCCTTTGCTTCGCCGTTTCTTCCCAGTAGATGAAGAATCCAACCATAAGTATCTAAATATGTTGCGTTATTCGGCTCTAAATCTATTGTAATTTTGCTCATTTTAAGTGCTTTTGAGAGGGACTTTCTCTCTAACGAAAGAAAGTATGCATAGTTGTTTAAAGCCGGCAGATGCTTTGGCTCTTTTTTGATGGTTTTTCTGTAGTACTTAAATGCCTCTTTGGTGTTTCCCTCCTGGTAATTGAGATCACCAAGGGTAGTGAGCGTGTTTACAAACGTAGCGCTGTCTCTCTTTGCATAAGTAAGAATCTCTTGAAACAACTTAATTGAGTTTGCTCTTTTACCCTGTTGCAATAGTGAAATTGCCTTGAATTGAAGAAATCCTGTGTCGTTAGGGAAAACTTTAAGGGCCTCGGTACTTTTAACCTCCATTGGCTCCCACATCTCAAGATAGTAGATGAGTGAAAGATACTGCCTGTGTGCCTCTTTTGAGTTAGGATAGAGCTCAAGATTACTATGCAGCACCTCCAATGCACGACCGCTTTTACCGCTTTGAACCAAAAATAGAGCATATTTATATGCAACCGAGCTGTCGGAAGAGTGTGCTTGATACATGTTTGTCATCATTGTGTCTATCTGTGGGAGAAATGTTTGAACGAATCTTACATTACCCATGAGCTGATCCATGTACCCTGTTTTCATTGCAGGATCTATATCTCTGTTTGCCATAAACGGAAACATACTGTCAAAGTAGAGGTCGAACTTATTCTGCACCCTGAATATCTCGGCCATTCCAAAGCTGGCAGGAATATAGTCGGGAGCCATAGAGAGCGCCTTTTGGTAATACTCCAATGCCAATGTGTCTTTTTGTTCTGCGGCATAGCTGTCTCCAACTATGGTTGAGGTTCTTGGTGTGCCGAAATTTATGTCAAAGTCTCTCAAATAATCGATGGCCTCTTGTTGTTTTCCCATAAAAATAAGCAGATTGTACCTTGTGAGCCCTGTGGCTTCGCTTACCCCGGCCGACTTCTCAATATCTTCCAACACCTGCTGCGCCTTCTCAAAATCTCTCTCTCTTATATATATATCAATCAAAGCATCGTAAAACTCACTTTTTAACGGCTCTCTCTTTCTTAGTTCGTTGAATAGCTTTATTGCTTTTTGAGTATTGCCTGTGTAGTTGTAAACCGTTGCCAACTGAAGCTTATACCAGCTGTTATTACCATCTGCTTTGATGGCGTTATTGAGTGAGTGTTCTGCCTTAGTGTACTGCCCCCTCGACAGGTATATCCTGGATAGATAGTAGTGAGCCGCATCGTTCTCTCTGTCCTTGGAAAGAATTTCGAGAAGCTGCCGCTCAGCAAGCTCAAGATTGCCGATAGAGAAATTTTTTACCGCCTCTAAATAACGGGCAGAGTTTTTTGCAACATCTATCTGCCCATTGAGCGGAGTGTATAAAGCCAGTAAAAAAGTGGTTAAAAGAGGTAATAATAGAGACTTTGAAAACCGGCCAAACCAGGAAAAGTACATCATAATTGCTATTAAAGTGTTACAAAGTTAATTAATTTCCTACCTTTACAAATATCAATCCAATGTTCTGCGGATTGTTGAAATCTTTTTATTTGGTGTGCAACGAAATATTGCTATTTTGCATCTTATAATTACTGTGAATGACTACTAGAAAGGATTTCCCCGACCAGAGGGAGCTGTTGCGTGCCTGTATAAAGCAGGATCCAAAGGCACAACGCACTCTTTATGAGTTGTACTCTCCAAAAATGCTTGCCGTATGTATGCGTTATATAGGCGAAAAGGAGCGTGCCAGGGATATACTTCACGACGGGTTTATTACGGTATTTGAAAAAATTGAGAGCTTTAATGGTACAGGTTCGTTTGAGGGTTGGATGAGGAGGATCTTCGTTAACACCGCACTCATGTCTCTGAGAAAAGGAGATATCTTAAGGTTTACAGACGAAATTACCGACCATGAAAAAGAGCTCACGGCAGAAGGGGGTGTTCTGGGAACAATCTCATCTGCAGAGCTGCTCAGACTCATTGCTTCGATGCCCACCGGGTTTAGAACAGTGTTTAATATGTATGCAATTGAGGGTTACAGCCATCTGGAGATTGCAAAGGAGCTCAATATAAGTGAAGGGAGCTCGAGGTCTCAGCTAAGCAGAGCCAGATTGTGGCTTCAGGAGAGATTGCAAGAGAGTAGATAAAAAGAAGAAAAAGTATAATATGGACAACAGAGAGTTTGATAGAAGAGTTCGTGAGATGATGGAGGGGCATTCAGAGATGCCTCACAGCAGCTCATGGGACCTCATAGAGGCCTCTCTGATAAAAAAGAGGAGAGCTAAGATTCTCTATATAAGAAAACGTGTTGTGGCAACTGTGGCCGTAGCAGCATCTCTTGCACTTCTTTTATTGATAAACGGAATAGACACTGTGACAGAAAACTCACCAATTAAAAAAGAGTCGTTGCAGGTTGTATCTCAAGTTAACTCAGATAAAACCCAACCTCAGGGTAGGGAGGGGATTATAATCTCGGAGAGTATTGCAAAGGAAGAGATTAAATCTAACAACACAGAGAGTAGAGTAGTTGCGAGTAGGGGTATTGATAATATAGACATTAACAATAAAAGAGTTGATAATATAGAAGTTGAAGCTAAAGAGGAGATATCTCCGATAGAGCCGGAGAGTAGAGAGACCTCTCAGATTAAAGAGAGAAAACCCGTAAGGCCAATGTTCGACGACTCTAAGAGAAGAGCAAGAAAATCTACAATGCTGGCCTTCTCTACCAATGTATCGCCATCTACATCCAGCAACTCGGTCTCCCTAATGGCAGTAAGGCAGGAACAAGGCGGCTACCAGATGGTAGATGCAGTGGTCTCTACAATTCAAAAAGCAACAGTACCTCAAGAGGTAATATCCAATACTAAGTTTCTAATGCCGGTCTCTTTTGGGGTTCAGATTCAGTTTCCACTGGGCAGTAAGTTTGCAGTAGGAACAGGAATCAACTACACTTTGCTTTTTTCGCACTACGATAATCTTTCCAGAAGCGAAACCAGAGAGACTCAACAGACACTTCACTACCTGGGTGTTCCGCTCAATCTCTACTACAATTTACTGAGCAATCAGAATCTTCGCCTCTACCTCTCGGGAGGCATCAACTTAGACAAAGGTTTATATGCCAACTATAAGGTATTCGAAAACGGTGTCAGAAAGTCTTATGGAGAGCCGATTGAAGGCGTTCAGTGGTCTGCGATGGCCGGTTTGGGTGCCGAGTTTAGAGTGAACGATGTTGCAGGATTCTATTTCGATCCGGCAATTGCTTACTTCTTCGATAATAAACAGCCAATGTCTATTAGAACATCTCAACCTCTACAGTTTAAATTTGAGCTTGGGTTGAGATTCCGAATGTAAACATCTTTTTGATTATCTTTACAAAAAAATCAGAAGTTGTCTAAAGTAGCTATAGTAATTCTAAACTGGAACGGAAAGCACTACCTGGAGAGATTCCTTGCCACTCTGGCACTAAATACCCCTTTAGACAAGGCAGAGATAGTGATTGCAGACAATGGCTCGGACGATGGCTCGGCCTTATGGGTAAAGGAGAACTTTCCCAATTTTACATTAATTGAGTTTGCTCAAAATTACGGATATACCGGAGGGTATAATCGTGCATTGGAGAGAGTAGATGCAGAGTATTTTCTGCTCCTTAACTCCGACATTGAGGTTACTCCCGGCTGGCTTGAACCTCTTTTAGAGGGGATGAATCAAAACAGCAAAGCAGGGATCTGTATGCCAAAAATTAAGTCTGCTTTCGACAGAGATATGTTTGAATACGCGGGTGCCTGTGGGGGTTTTATAGATATTTTGGGATACCCCTTCTGCAGAGGCAGAATATTATCTAACATTGAGAGAGACTCTGCTCAATACAACTTAGAGAGGCAGGTTTTTTGGGCGTCGGGCGCAGCTTTTATGATTAGGGCTTCGTTATTTAGAGAGTTGAAAGGTTTCGACGAAACTTTCTTTGCCCATATGGAGGAGATAGACCTCTGTTGGAGGGCTAAGCAGCTGGGATGGCAGGTATGGGTATTCCCGGACTCAACCGTATACCACGTTGGGGGAGGCACTCTTCCCAACAACTCACCAAAAAAACTTCTTTACAACTACAGAAACAATTTGTTGATGTTGTATAAGAATCTCCCGTTTAGAGATCTGCACATCACTCTTATAGTAAGAATGATTATGGATGGTGCCTCGGCTTTACTATATTTACTGCAGGGTAAAAAGGGGTTCTTCAATGCAGTACTCGATGCCCATAAACAGTTTTGGGCAATGAGAAAAGATATAGTCAGAGATGAGCGGCGATGCTGTAAAAAGGTATCGGGTATCTACAATTTTAGCATAGTAATCTCTTTCTTCCTATCTCGTAAGAGGCTCAGGTTTATAGATCTTGGGCTATAATTTGCCCTTTACTTGAGAGTATCTATTACGCGCTCCAGCCGTATCCCTCTCGACCCCTTTATCAGTATGAATGCACCTCTGATTTGGTGCTCCTGTAAATATTCATTGAGCAAAATGGAGTTATTAAACTTAAATACACTCTCTTTAGAAAACGGAACAGAGAGAGAGGCTCTATTAAACTCTTCCCCAACTAAAAATACTCTCATAGCACCAACTTTCTCTGCAAGTTTGAGTATTGATATGTGCTCTTGTAGAGAGTCCTCTCCAAGCTCCAACATATCTCCAAGGATAAGCACTTTATTTGCCTCTTCTATCTCTGTAAAATTGTTAATAGATGCTGCCATACTTGTTGGATTGGCATTATAGGCGTCTATTATCAGGGTGTTCTTCTCTCCCTTTAAAAGTTGCGATCTGTTGTTAGACGGAACATAATCTTCAATTGCTTTAATAGACTGATTGTAATCTGTACCTAGAAGCTCTCCTATTTTTAGAGCAGCAAGTATATTGTCGGTATTATAATCGCCAATAAGCTTTGTATTTACAACCCGGCCGCTCTCCATTACAATTGACAGCCATGGCTTGGCTGCACTTGGTTTTAAAATTTTAACACCTTGTTCGGCAACTCCGTACCTCACTTGTTTGGCAAAAACACGAGCAGAAATCATCTCTTTTAGATGTAGATTATCTGAGTTGTAAAGAACTGTCCCTCCACTCTTCTCCAGAAAGTCGTATAACTCTCCCTTTGTTCTCTTTACCCCTTCAAAAGACCCGAACCCCTCCAGATGAGCTTTTCCAACGTTGGTTATTAACCCAATATCGGGAGAGGCAATGGAGCTGAGAAGGGCAATCTCTCCGGGAGCACTTGCTCCCATCTCTATTACGGCGGCACCGTGCTCTTTACTCAGTTGTAGAATTGTTAGGGGAACTCCAATGTGATTATTGAGGTTTCCTATTGTAGAGCCCGTTTTGTATTTGGTGTTGAGCACTGCTGTTATAAGCTCTTTGGTTGTTGTTTTACCGTTAGAACCCGTGAGCCCGACTACCGGTATGTTTAACTCCCTTCTGTGGCGCCGGGCAAGGTTCTGTAGAGTCTCCAATACATTATTTGTCTTGATAATTTTATCATCTCCCTCAATCTGCATGTTGTCACAAACCGCACAACAAGCTCCTGCCTCTAATGCGTCTTTTACAAAATTATTTCCGTCGAAATTGTCTCCTTTAAGGGCAAAAAACATAGACCCTTTAACAATATGCCTGCTGTCTGTACAAACTCCCGCCGAGTTCAAAAAAATGGTGTAAAGCCTCTCTATTAACTCCATATATCTCAATTCAAATTTTTATTAATCTATTTTACCCCTGTAGACCCAAATCCCCCTTCTCCTCTCTCGCTCTCATCCAACTCAATTTGTTCCAACCAGCTTACTTTTGTGTACTTTGCAACAACCATCTGAGCTATTCTCTCTCCCGGCTCAAGAGTAAAATCTCTATTGGAGAGGTTTACAACTATCACCCTTATCTCACCTCTATAGTCGGAATCTATGGTTCCGGGGCTGTTTACCAGACCTATTCCATGCTTAATGGCAAGTCCGCTTCGCGGCCTTATCTGGGCCTCATAACCATCGGGCAGTTGAATTTGAATTCCGGTAGGAACCAATACTCGCTCCAGCGGCTTTATTACTAAAGTACTCTCCAGATTTGCTCTTAGATCCATACCTGCAGAGTGTGGGGTTGCATATTTGGGGAGCTCAAAGGGTGAGTTGTTTACAATTTTAACTTCCATATAGAAATTTTCTCCTGTTTTATATAGACAAAAATATAGATTAAAATAAATAAAGTTCTGAGTGAGTATTTAAAAATTGTATTTTCCTGAGGAATAACAATCGATGCAAAGTAGAGAAGAAGCCCTGCAACAAGATAGCCCGTAATCTTGCTCCATCTGTACGGAATAGGGTAGAGTCTGTTTCCAAGATATAGACTTACTGCCAGCATTACCAAATAGCTGAGCAGATGCCCCCAGGCAGCCGCATGATATGAGTAGATTGGCATAAAAAGAGTGTTAACCAATATTGTTATAGGAAGGCCGGCGCCGGTTATCACTATGGCATATTTGGTTTTGCCAGACAACTTATACCACATAGAGACATTAAACCCTATCCCAAGCAAAAGGTAGGAGAATAGCATGATTGGAACAATAGAGAGACCCTCCCTAAAATCTTTGCCTATTATGTATTGAATAATGTCGAGGTAGAAGATTATACCCAGAAATATTAGCATTCCAAACGCGGTGAAGTGCTCCAATACTTTTGCATACAGCTCTTTAGAGCCCTTCTCTCTCTCTCGGGAGAAGAAAAAGGGCTCTGCCGCAAACCGGAACATCTGAATAAACAGCATCATTAATGTAGAGATCTTTACACCTGCCTGAAACACCCCCAGATCGGACTCCCAGCTGTTACCCTCGGGAGAGAAGAATCTAAACATAGGCCTGTCTATAAAATCGTTTAAAATACCAGGCAAACCGGCAACCATAATCGGGATAGAGTATCTCATCATCTCTCTCCATAATTTGCGGTCGGGAGATATTTTAAACTTAACCAGAATGGGTATAAAGGTTAACAGCGACAACACACCACTTAGAAAAATTGCAAAGAGGATATATGTAAAATCGGGTTTGGGCGACACAAAAAGCGTGATAAAAGAGTTTGGATTAGATGAGAGATAGTGAGGCAGTACAAGAAAAAGAAGCAAATTAAATGAGGTCTCCCCAATTATCTTTACAGATTTAAGGGCAGCAAAGGTCTTGGCTCTGTTTTCAAATCTAAGCTTTGCAAACAGGATTGCAGTTATTGAGTCAATCATAAGTATTGCACCAACATACACTATAACCAACTTAAAACCGGCGTATCCCAGCATAGAAGAGATGCTCCCCGAAAAGAGAGTGAGAAAAAGAAAGAGCAAAAGCGATAAGATGGTTATTGTAATTAGAGCATTAGAGAATACTTTGCCCGGTTCGCCGCTTTTGTTGGCATACCTAAAACAACCTGTCTCCAATCCTAGTGTAAGAACTACTTGTAAAATAGCAATATAGGATAAAAATTCGGTAGCTATTCCGTAATTTGCAGTTGAAAGCTTGTAGGTATACAGCGGTACAAAAACAAAGTTGACAACTCTGGCGAAAATTGTACTGAATCCATAAATCACGGTCTCACCTGCGAGTCGTTTCAAAGGGTTGTCTGTCATATCAATTTATTAGTGCTTTTGGCCTAAAAATGAGAAAGCCGATGTTAAGTTGAGGAAACCACTTTACCTGAGATTTTTGGTAGTAAGTAGCAGATAGCGATATAGGACCCAATGGGGCCTGCCACACGAGTGCAACATTACCCATAAATGATCCGCGAGGGAGGTTCTTTGTGAATCTGGGTACTGCATCGCTACTCTCTTCAAGCTGCCTGTATGGCTGGAAATAAGACCCCTGCAGATGAATAAAAACCGAGCCGGATAGGTGAATTATGGGGCTAACGGCAAGAGCGGCAAATGATGGAGCCCGGTATGAATTAAGCAGCAGGGTTTTACTATGCGGATTAGGGGTAAATGCTGGCATATACATCATTGTAGATATATGATCTCCCATATATGTTCTGTTAGAGAGAGTGAGGTCGGTAAGAACACCTAAAGTGAGGTGTCGGGTTAAATAAATATAGCGTTCGGAGTAGTATCTGGCAGAGTATGAGTAGTGCATATCCCTTTTTATCTCCGGCCTGTTGGGTGAGGTGCTCCCCGGTTGATACTCCTCAGAAAGATAGGTGTAACGTACAGAGAGCTTCTCTTTTTTCCCTTGAGTAGGGTAAAGTTTATAGTTGGTAGTATTGCTCTCTATACTCATGGTTGGAGATATGTACGAGAAGGAGGTCCTGTCAGGGATGTCGTATGTGGTATAGTTGTTGGTATGGAAGTACTCGTAAAGGTTTTGCCCTGAGCTTATGGCAAACTTTGCAAGGATATTCCTGTCTATATTAATAGGAGTTCCTGCTGCAATTGTTACAAACATCTCAGACTCCTGAATATTGCTGGGCACTCTGTTGGCAAAAAATTGAGTCTGACTTCCCCCAAAATAGTCAAATCGGTGTAGTGTAATCTGAGCTTCGTAAAACCAAAGTGGCTTAATTCCTATGTCTTGGCGTAGAGAGAGATTAAGTCCGGAGTAGTAACGCCCCAGATTCACATCTGCAGAGGCCCTCCAAGGGTTCTTTGAGAATTTGTTGTACTGAAAACCTATATAACCCTGATTAAGTGAAGAGGACGATATGTTCCCCCCAATAGAAATTTTGGCAGGAACCTGCTTGGTTACCCTTAAGTAGAGATCGAACAGTGAGTCCTCTCTGAATCGGGCAACGGGATACATTGTATTAATATTTCCGGTTGCCACTACTCTGTAAAAACCTCTTTTAAGCTGCTCAAAATCGAACCCCCCTTTTAAATCCTCTTGGATTGAACCACTCTTTATTGTTTTGATTATAAACTCTTTCTCTCCCGAATTTAGTACACTTCCCTCTACATGGACATCTTTAAACCTTAGAGGAAGTGTTTGTGTCCTGAATGCAAGTCTCTTATCAAGAATCTCTTGTGCCGATACTCTTCTCTCAATATCGTTCTTTAGGCCTGCTATATATTTTCTGGCGCTATTGTAACCTATGTTTACAATCTCGTCTACTCTGTGAAAATCCATTATGGCAACTCCCGGCAATTTTATATCAACCAGCACCCCCTTACCCTGAGGAATGGAGTAGTCTGTCTCAACCATCAACATATTCTCAATTTGACTGATAATATTGTCGGCATCGGGCTCTACCGCATTACCAGAGCATTTCGACCCTATAATGTAATCGGGGTCGAAATCCTCAATCATTACATCCCAAGGAAAGTTGTTGTAAAATCCACCGTCGAAAAGTAGTACGGAATCAATAACAATGGGTTTAAAAAGAAAAGGATAGGTCATTGAGGCCCTCACCGCCGAACCCAGATCCCCTCCCCTTAAAACAAAAGGGCGTTTATTGGCTATATCGGCAGCAACACATCTGTAAGGAATCATAAGGTTGTTGAAGTTACCCCCTGCTGCAGCCGACGAAGATGAGAAAAGCTGCATAACAGCCAGATCCATAGGGTATGGGGGGATAAGACTCACCGGCAGTTTAATTTCAAGTCTGTTTCTGCTGCCTCGTTGTAAAGAGAGACCAAACATCTCGGCATTGGGTTCTCTCCTATAGATGTAGGTAGCGTATCCCTTTTCAAACTCTCCTCTATACCACGATGCAAACTCTTGAGACCTGAAAATTGCTACCATCTCGTCTGGTGTGAGACCTATTGAGTAGAGAGCAGCAATAATTGCCCCCATAGATGTTCCGGCTATGTAGTCTATAGGTATATTGTTCTCTTCCAAAGCTTTAATCACACCAATATGAGATAATCCTTTTGCTCCCCCTCCGCTCAGCACAAGACCAACGCTCTGACCATTGAGCGAAACCGAAAAGAGTATCAGCAAGATAGTTGGAATAATCTTTTTGATTTGCATAATATTGTCAATTGAGGTAATTTTGTCTGAGTCTACAAAGTTAAATAAAAAAAATTATTCCCAATATGAGACATAACATTTTTAAACTATTGCTAATCATTCCTTTATTAGTGTTTTCATGCAAAGGAAAACAGAAGGATACACAAGAGGAGACAATTAAACAAGAAGATATGACAATGATAGAAGAACCGATTTTTGACATTGTTACCAATGTTGGAACAATTAGAGTTAAACTCTACAAAGAGACCCCGCTTCACAGAGATAACTTTGTAAAACTTGCTACGCAAGGCTTCTTTAACGGAATAAGATTCCACAGGGTTATACAGGGTTTTATGATACAAACAGGCGACCCGCTCTCAAAGGATATGGCAAACGAGGCATCTTTTGGTACCGGAGGCCCGGGATACACTATCCCTGCAGAGATAATACCTGAACTAAAGCATAAGAAGGGGGCACTGGCTGCTGCAAGAAGGGGAGATGCTGCAAACCCTATGAAGGAGTCTTCGGGATCTCAGTTTTACATTGTAGAAAACGCAGAGACATGCGCTCAGCTCGATGGTGAGTACACTGTTTTTGGGGAAACTTTAGAGGGTTTAGATGTGGTAGATAAGATTGCTGCAACACCCACCAACTTTAGAGACAGACCGGTTTCTGATATAATCATTATCTCTGTTACCCCGGTAAAACAGTAGATTATCCCATCATCTCCTTAACCTTCCTGGCCATTCTTGAGGCAAAGACAAAATCATTCAGCTCTTTGCACTCAGAGGTCAGGATGTTTTCTTTATTGCCCTCCCATAATAGAGAGCCACGGTGAATAAAGCCCACCCTGTCGCCGATCTCCATTACGGAGTTCATGTCGTGAGTATTTATTACGGTAGTAATGTTGTACTCTTTTGTTATTTCCGATATAAGCTGATCTATTAGTATAGAGGTCTGAGGATCGAGCCCCGAGTTTGGCTCATCGCAGAAGAGATATTTTGGGTTAAGGGCTATGGCGCGTGCTATACCAACCCTCTTTTGCATTCCGCCGCTAAGTTCGTTAGGATAAAGATTGTTTACATTCGGAAGGTTTACCCTCTTAAGGCAAAAGTTAACCCTCTCCAGCTTCTCCTCGTGGCTCCAGTTTGTAAAAAAATCCATTGGAAACCTTACGTTCTCCTCCACTGTAGCAAAGTCGAACAGAGCACTCCCTTGAAAAAGCATCCCTATCTCTTTTCTAATGCTCTTTTTTTCTCCAAATGAGAGAGTGTTAAAACGTATATCGCCATACCATATCTCTCCCGAATCGGGTTCTAACAGCCCAACGAGCGACTTCAACAATACGGTCTTCCCCGATCCGCTTGCTCCAATAATAAGAGAGCACTCACCCTGTTTGTAGTTAATTGAGATATTGCTTAGTACCTGCTTATCTCCAAAATGTTTATTAAGACTGCTTACCCTTATCATTTCTAAATACAATTATATCTAATTGAGCATTAATTGAGTAATTACCAAATTGGCAACAAGAATGGCAACACTGCTTACAACAATTGCCCTTGTGCTCCCCCTCCCTACACCCAATGAACCTCCCGATGCATAATAGCCGTAATACGATGCAATGCTTGTAATAAGAAAACTGAATACAGACATCTTTATCATGCTGTAGAAGACATAGTAGAGCCGGAATGAGAATTGCAGTCCGTCGGAGTATTGACTCAGAGTGATAATACCTGTAAAAAGAATAATCATTGCGCCTCCTAGAAGGCCAAGAATAAAACTCATGAGCATGAGCAGCGGATTGAATAGAGTTGCAGCTGCAATTTTTGGAAGAATAAGATAGTTTGCAGAGTTGATTCCCATCATCTCCATAGCGTCTATCTGTTCGCTGATCCGCATGCTGCCTATTTCGGAAGAGATGTTAGATCCTACTTTACCTGCGAGAATTAGAGCAACCATTGTTGAGCAGAACTCCAGCACAAGACTCTCTCTAGCCATATAGCCCACATACATCTTTGGAATTAGAGGATTCTCTATGTTATATGCTGTTTGTATAACAATAACGGCTCCAATGAATACAGAGATTACAGCAATTATGGGGATTGAGTCTATCACTAACTTCTCTGCGTCGGTAAAGAATTGCTTTCTAAAGATTCTCTTTTTATCTGGACGAACAAACACCACCTTCATAAGAAGAAAGTATTGCCCTATCTGTTCAAGAGCTTTTTTCATTATTTTGAGTAATTTTGCACAAATTTACAAATCATTTGACTATTCTGTACCATTTTTCAATTTACCTGTATCTCGTTGCCTCGGGATTACTCTCTCCTTTTTCAAAAAAGGCCTCTCTCTTCTTTAAAGGGCGTATGGGGCTCATTAAAAGAGTAAAGAGAGATATGTTAAGCTTAGAAAAAAGTAAAAAGAGAGTTTGGTTCCACTGTGCCTCTGTTGGGGAGTTTGAACAGGCAAGACCTCTCATTGAGAAGATAAAGAGAGATTGGGACGGGTGGCAGGTGTTTGTTACGTTTTTCTCTCCAAGCGGTTACGAGTTAAGAAAAAACTACCCTTTGGCAGACAAGGTGTGGTATCTACCTATGGATACCACAAAAAATGCAGGGGAGTTTTTAGAGGCAGTAGATCCTCAAATAGTTATTTTCATAAAGTATGAGTTTTGGAGATGCTTTTTAAAAGAGATACGTAAAAGAGGAACACCTCTGTACTTGGTTTCGGGCATATTTAGGGAAGACCAAAGGTTTTTTAAATGGTGGGGCAAACCGTTCAGGAAAGTTCTAAAAAGGTTTACACATCTGTTTGTGCAAGATAAAAAATCGGAAGAGCTGTTGATCTCTATTGGTGTAGATAGTGTTACTGTTTGCGGAGACACCCGTTTCGACCGCGTTGCAGAGATACTTGAGAGCTCGTCTCCTGTTAAAGGATTGGAAATATTTACCCGGGGGAGTGTCTGTTGTGTTGCCGGAAGTACATGGCCTCCCGATGAAGAGCTGCTGGAGAGATATTTCAAGAGCCGGATTACGGGTAAGAGTTTTAAGCTTATTATTGCTCCTCACGAGGTGAATGAGCGCTCTGTAAAGAGCATATCCGAGAGATTCGGTAGTACAGGAGTGGTTCTCTATTCAAAAATAGATACAACACCATCTCAAACCATATCGCAAGCATCTGTATATATCCTCGATACCGTAGGCCTTCTCTCTGCAGCTTACCGTTACGGATCGTTTGCATATATTGGCGGGGGCTTTGGATCGGGGATACACAATATACTGGAGGCGGCAACCTATAAAAAACCTGTTGTATTCGGTCCCAGATATAAGAAGTTTAAAGAGGCATGCGACCTTGTCTCATTGGGTGCAGCCTTCCCTCTGGGCAACACAGAAGAAATATTTGACAAACTCATTATGGATGAGAGTTTTAGAGATGGCTGCTCGGCAATTGCAGGGGAGTATGTCCAAAAAAATAAAGGGGCAACGGCCAACATCCTTAAAGCCATTGCCCCTTAACCGAAGGTTAAAAGCCGAACCGTACACCTGCAGAAAGGTTGCGGCCCATTCCCCAAAATCCCCTAAAGGAGTCGTAAGTATGTCCGGCACCATCTCTGCCCCGCTCAATGTAGGTTTCGTTGAATATATTGCCGATATTCATAAAGAGAGCAACCTCCGGAGTCTTTTTTGTGCTTCTCCAGTTAAACGATAGATTTGTAATATTGTATGAGGGAATCCTGTACGGATTTGCTCTATCCTGCGAGTTTTGTCGCTCCCGTGGTTCAAAGTCGGCATACATTCTTCCATTGTATCTCCATTCTGCAGTTATAGAGAGGTTTTTCAAAATTGATATATCTGCAGCCAAAAAGAGTTGATTTTGAGGAGAGTCGCCTACAGGTAGACCGTTGCTGTATATATTTACAACCTCTTTAAGGTTGCCCGAGTAGTCGTCGTATATATTTGCCGATACATCGTTCTTCCACCTCCAGTCGCCCAAAGAGAGATATGCAGAGAGCTCGGCAAATTTGTACGGTTTGTACGACGCATTAAGCTCAAACCCCCTATGTAGCGCATCGAGCCCCCTAATCAAATATCTCAGATTTGTATTGTCGGGTTGTTTATACGGATTAGACATAACGCTTTTATTTTTCCAGTAGGCATAGTAGAGCGTAACCTCTATGTATCCTCTTTGGAAGAGGTGTCTGAATCCCCCTTCGACCAATATATTCTTCTCATTTTTTACATCTTCTGTAAGGTTGTTGTTCCCCGAGGAGAAGAAGACATCGTTGTAGGGGAGTCGGCTGTAGTAACCACCGTTTAGATATACCGACGATGCAGCAGTTAGCTTTTTATTGGCCCCCCCCTTTAGACTGAAACCTGCTGCAGTAGCTGTTTTACTGTAAATATCGTCTATATAGTTGTACCTGTCCCACCTTTGGTTGGTGCCGGCCATTACAGACGATCCTACCCTAATGTCCCAATCATCCTTTTTGTAGTTTGCCAACGAGTACACGGTTAAGTGGTTGATGTACTTTCCATTATTGGTTCTCACATAGTCACCAATTCTTTTTATGGGATTTCGGCCGCTTAAACCAGCCAAAGATGATGTTTGGTAATTTTCATACCAGTACAATCCGCCCAAAAGATCGGTAATCCTCTCTCTCTCCCATGTGTAGTAGTACTGATAGTGAAATCCCGAGTTGAGGTTCCAGTACTCTCCAACCTTAACAGACAAATTGCTTTTAAACCCCACCTGTGTGTGCCCGGCAAGGAAATCGGTGAGGATGTTTCTGGCAGAGCCCGACTCTTTAAGGAGAGATGCATCTGTTGTTTGAGATATATTCCTGTTCTCGGCTACTACACTATCCCAGTCAATCAAACCCTCTTTTCGGTAGTCTAAACTCCTCTTACCCTTAGATTCCGACCATCTTCCTCCACCATTTCCCGATGAGATATAGAGAGCGTTTGAAAGGTCGGTCTTTTCTGAAATCTTAAAAAAGTGATGTAGTGTAATATATGGCTTATGGTAGAAGTTCTCACTTATATTCTTTGGCTTGCCATAAAGATAACCCCAGTTTTTATTGTATTTAAGACCGTATGTCTCCACCTCCTTGGCAGACAACCTTGCAGATCTCTGTTCGTGCCTCTCGGGCGATCCCAATGCTGTTAGCAATATAGAGTGTCTTTTGCCAAAATTTTTGCTGAGGTTAAATATGTATGCCCAAGAGCTCACCTTAGTAGAGACGGGATAGCTCTCTCCCCATGCATAAGATACCTGCAGAGATGATGCCCAGCCACCCTCTCCTAATCCGGTACTAAACCCAGCAAATGCTTTCTGCATTCCGTAGTCGGTAATGAAATATCCTGCATTTGCCGCTCTTTTGAGGGAGGGGGTTTTGGTAATAATATTTATCGTTCCACCCACAGAGTTGTCTGAGAGCATAGATGCGCCTATCCCTTTTTGAACCTGTATCGAGTGTGTTGCATCTGTGAGACCCAGCCAATTATTCCAGAACATATTTCCTGTAACAAGCCCCGAAATTGGGATTCCGTTTAAAAGAACAGATATGTTCTCCTGTTTAAATCCTCTTATATTAATTTTGGCATCGCCATAACTCCCCGACTCACTTGTAGCATACACGCCGGGGATATTCTCTAAGAGTTGCGGATATGTTACTCCGGCAGCTTTTTTCTCTATGGATAAGCGGTCGATTGTGGTTAATCTCAAAGGGCTTTGCCTCTCTTTTACAAAAGATGCCTGTAGTATAACCTCGTTGAGGTTAACCTGTACTACCCTTGATGTATCTGAATTATTCTCTTGTGCGATAGCCGATATAGATATAAAAATAGCGGCTGTAAAATGGGCTGTATACGAAAAGACAGCCCTAAAGATAGCTCTTTTGGTTTTTTGTATCATGTTTAATCTCCTTCCTTCCAGACTTTACTGTCGGTACCGTAGTTACAACGGTTCTGCCTTTACGGCTCGCGGACTTTACCGCCGATCGGGAATTACACCCTGCCCCGAAGATTTTTAAAAAGGAGCCGGTTTAGTTTGCCCCGGCTCCTATGTTTGGTTTAATAAAATTTAGTCGTTTAGTGAGAATCTGAAGAATCCTGTAACTCTAACCTCGGGATCTACAGTTTTGAGGTACTGAGCAACAGAGATCTTTCCATCCTTAACAAAAGTCTGCTCTTCCAGAGTGCTCTCTTTGAAGAATTTGTTAAGTTTACCCTGAGCAATCTGCTCAACCATATTCTCGGGCTTACCCTCTTCGCGAATCTGAATGCGGTATATTTCCAGCTCTTTCTCAATAACAGATTGAGGGCAGCTATCTTTGCTAACCGAAACAGGATTCATTGCAGTAATCTGCATTGCTATTTCGCGACCAACCTCGTAGCCGATCTCTTTTGAGAAACCAACAATTGTTGCAAGTTTGCCGTTTGTGTGGATGTATGTTGCAATATATGGCGCCTCCAGTTTGTTGTAGGCAGGTACTGCGTGCTTCTCTCCGCTCTTTCCTGTTTGCTGAGTAACGGCCTCTTCAATTGTGATACCCCCCTCTGTCTTAATTTTCATAAGATCTTCCAAAGTAGCAGGAAGGGCAGTAAGAGCCGTATCGGCTATCTGATTTGCAAGGGCCTGAAATTCGCTGTTCTTAGCAACGAAGTCTGTCTCACAACCAAGGCATACAAGGATGGCTTTGGTATTATTTTCGTTTGATTTGGCAATAACAGCTCCCTCTGTAGTTTCACGGTCGGCTCTTTTGGCAGCTACTAATTTGCCCTTTTCACGAATGATGTCTTTAGCTTTTTCGAAGTCACCGTTGGCCTCTACAAGAGCACTTTTACAGTCCATCATTCCTGCGCCGGTCATCTGGCGCAACTTGGCAACATCTGTTGCTTTGATTTCCATATTCTTAGATATAAAAATGTTAATACTGTTAATTTAGTGCAAGAAAATTACTCAACTTCAGGAGCTTGCTCCTCTTCGATTGCAGCTTCGGGTTTTGCCTCGGCCTCAACATCAGATTTTTCGTCACGACCCCCTTTGCGAGGACGTGTTTTTCTTACATTGTCTGAACTCTCTTTGCTCTCTGCAGCACCCTCTTTCTCTTTCTCAAGCTTTCTCTCAGAGAGACCCTCTGCTATGGCTTGACCTATAATATCCATTATAAGAGAGATAGATTTAGCAGCATCGTCGTTTGCAGGAATCACATAATCAATCGGACCCGGATCGCAACAAGTATCAACCATGGCGATTACTGGTATGTTCAAACGATTTGCCTCTTTTACGGCGTTCATCTCTTTCTGGATATCTACAATAAAGAGTGCAGACGGCAGTCTGTTAAGATCGGCTATAGAGCCGAGGTTCTTCTCTAATTTTGCTCTTTGGCGTGTAACCTGCAGCTTCTCTCTTTTTGCAAGAGTCTCAAATGTACCGTCTGTCATCATCTTATCGATGGTGTTCATCTTCTTTACCGCTTTGCGAATTGTAGGGAAGTTTGTAAGCATTCCACCAGGCCAGCGCTCGGTAACGTAGGGCATATTGATAGCTTTTGCTTTATCTGCAACTATGTCTTTCGCCTGTTTTTTTGTTGCCACAAAAAGAATCTTGCGACCTGCCCTGGCAAGTTGCTTCATCACGTTTGCGGCCTCATCTATTTTGATAACGGTCTTATGCAGGTCTATGATGTGAATCCCGTTCTTCTCCATGAAGATATAGGGAGCCATCTTTGGATTCCATTTCCTCTTTAGGTGTCCAAAGTGCACACCTGCATCAAGTAGTTCTTGGAAATTTGTTCTAGGCATTTTTTAAAATTTCTTTTTTAATAATTTGTTTTTCTCTTTACTTCAACCCGCAGTAGCACCTAAGGTGATCTTTCGAGTTTTCCGCAGCAGGACAAATCCAGGTAGCTGAACTAAGCAGATCCTTGATTTTTAATCCATACTGTGCATTGTGCAATCAGCTTTATTATTGTTAAACAATAAAAATTGTTAACGTTTGCTGAATTGGAAGCGCTTACGTGCACCAGGTCTGCCGGGTTTTTTCCTCTCAACCTCTCTAGGGTCTCTGGTAAGAAGTCCGTTAGACTTTAGTACAGGACGGTACTGCTCTGCATCAATTTTGCAGAGAGCACGGGCAATGGCAAGGCGCAATGCCTCTGCCTGACCTTTGTACCCACCACCATCAAGATTGACTTTAATGTCAAACATTCCCGATGTGCTGGTAAGCTCAAGTGCCTGCTTTACGATGTACTGAAGAGTCTCCTCCTTAAAGTAAACTTCAAGGGGGCGATCATTAATCGTAATGTTGCCTTTTCCTGAGTTAACATAAACGCGAGCAACTGCTGATTTTCGTCTTCCAAGGGCGTTAATTAATTCCATGCTCTGTGTTTAAATTTCGTTTAAATGAATTGTTTTAGGTTGCTGCGCCTCATGCGGATGCTCCGGACCCGTATATACAAACAGGTTGCGGAACAGCTCTGCTCCAAGGCGGTTTTTTGGGAGCATACCCTTCACGGCGTGCTCAACTACAGCCAGCGGTTTGCGGTTAAGCAACTCCTTTGGAGTAGCAAACCTCTGTCCGCCGGGATACCCGGTGTGACGAACGTACACCTTGTCTGTCATCTTCTTACCCGTCAGGCGAACTTTCTCGGCATTGATAATGATAACATTATCGCCACAGTCCACATGCGGAGTATAGTTTGGCTTGTTCTTCCCTCTCAGGATAAGTGCTACCCTGGAAGCAAGCCTGCCCAGTACCTGATCGGCAGCATCAATAACCACCCACTCTTTTGTGATGGTGGCCTTGTTTGCCGAAACAGTCTTGTAACTCAATGTGTCCACTTTGTTGATCTTTAGATTAATACATTTAATTTGTTGCGATTACCCTATAAAATAGGGGGCTGCAAAGTTAAAACTATTTTTTAAAGTGACAAAATAGTATGCTATTACTCAATTTTTTTATTAAGCTGCAAATATCTACTTTTGTGAGAATATTTTTGCAAGAAGCTTAAAATAGTTGTACTAATGAAAATTGCAGATGTAAATCTGGGAGAGTATCCGCTTTTTCTTGCCCCTATGGAGGATGTGACCGATCCTTCTTTCCGATACATCTGCAAGGAGTTTGGAGCCGACGTTATGTATACAGAGTTTATATCTTCCGACGGACTTATCAGAGATGCAAAAAAATCGGTAGAGAAGCTCAAGATCTACAGCTACGAACAACCCATAGGCATACAGATATATGGCCATCTTACAGAGCCCATGGTAGAGGCGGCCAAACTTGCAGAGGAGGCAGCCCCTGCTTTTATCGACATCAACTTTGGTTGTCCGGTAAATAAAATAGCCAACAGAGGAGCCGGTTCGGGTATGATGAGATACCCCGACAAGATGATTGAGATTACCCAAAAGGTTGTAAAGGCAGTTAATCTGCCCGTTACAGTTAAAACCAGATTAGGTTGGGACGACACCACCAAGATTATACCCCAATTGGCACTGAGACTCCAGGATTGCGGCATAGCCGCTCTTACCATTCACGGAAGAACCAGAGCACAACTCTATAAAGGGCAGGCCGACTGGACTCTCATAGGGGAGATTAAAAGAGACCCCCGCGTAAAGATCCCGATAATAGGAAACGGAGATATTACAGATGCTCAGGGAGCAAAGAGAGCTTTCGATGAATTTGGTGTAGATGGCGTGATGATTGGAAGAGCAACCTACGGAAGGCCATGGATCTTTAGAGAGATAAAGCACTATCTTAATACCGGTACCCTAATGCCCGAACCATCCGTTAAAGAGAAGGTGGAGATAGCAAAGAGACATTTTATTAAATCGGTAGAGGTTAAAGGGGAGAGGGTTGGTGTTCTTGAGATGAGAAGGCATCTCTCTACCTATTTTAAATCTCTTCCAGATTTTAAACCACTTAGAATGAAGCTGGTAACAGAAAATGATCCGGGTAAAGTGCTTGACTTACTGGACATAGTAAATGAGAGATACCACTCCTACGAATAACTACAAATATGAAATCCTTTATACTTAACAAAGTAATTCTTCTACCCTACTACCTCACTTTAAAGTTGAGGCACTATATGTACGATAACGGAATATTCAAATCGCACCGTTTTGATATACCTATAATATCAATAGGCAACCTCTCTGTTGGAGGTACAGGTAAAACACCTCATACCGAGCTTTTGTTGGAACATCTCTTACAAGAGGGTAGAGTTGCCGTTCTTTCAAGAGGTTACGGAAGAAGAACAAGGGGTTTCAGATTTGTTGAAGTTTCAGACAGGGCAATCGATTGCGGAGACGAACCCTTGCAGATTAAGAGAAAATACCCCGAAGCTATTGTTGCGGTAGATGCAAACAGAGTAAGAGGTATTGGGAGACTTTCGTCACTTCCGCCGGAAGAGAGACCAAAAGTTATAGTGTTGGACGACGCATTTCAACACAGAAGAGTAATGCCAACAATAAGCATACTGCTCATAGATTACTCCAAACCCCCATGTTGCGATAATCTTCTCCCGTTTGGCCGACTACGTGATCTTCCTAATCAGATGAGCAGAGCAGATGTTGTAATAATAACCAAGTGTCCGCCTCAAATGAGCGATGAGGAGTTTTTTAACTGGAGAAACGGCCTCACCCTTTTGCCAAACCAAAAGCTATTCTTCTCTGCCGTTAGCTATAGTGAACCGATTGCAATATTTGAAGAGGGCGACAAAAGATACACCTACTCAAACTACGCAATACTTGTTACCGGGATAGCCAACCCCAAACCTCTGGAATACCATGTTATGGATAGATATAAAATTGAGAGAAGACTATATTTTTCCGACCACCATAATTTTAAAAGAAGAGATGCCCGAAAAATTAACAGAGTTTCTGAAAACAATCATAAAGCAGTGATTATCACAACAGAAAAAGATGCTCAAAGACTATCGCACCTTAATGATCTCTCTGCAGATTCTAAAAAAAGAATCTTTTATCTTCCAATCAAAATAACAGTTTTAAACGAAAGTGCCATTAAATTATTTGATTTATTAAGTAAATCCATTCTGGGGTAACAAAAAATCAATATTCCAATCTTTTTAATTACTTAGTAAAAATTACAAAATATCCCCTGTTTAATTCAATATTTTTAGCATTGAAGGGCACTTCCTTTAAAAATTGTAATAATATATCCTTTTTTTACTATTTTTGCAACCGAGGGGAGAGAATATGAAAAAACATAACCACACTTTTTTAATTATTAACCTAAAATTTTTATCTCATGCATGTTTCAAGAAAGAAAGATCGCATAGGGCGTAAAGTCCTATCGGTTTTTGCCCTTTTGCTTATCACAAGCACTATCTGGGCACAGAACATCAAGGTTACAGGCGTTGTGACAGATGACAAGGGTCAACCTGTCATTGGTGCCAATGTTTTGTTGGTTGGGACCCGTACGGGTACTGCTGCCGACCTTGATGGAAAATTCGTTCTGGACGTTCCCGGCAATGGAGCACTGGAAATTTCTGCCATTGGCTACGAAAAGCAGACTATTCAGGTAAGAAACAGAACATCTATCAGAGTAGAACTCAGAGAAGATGCCGTGTTACTTCAAGAGGCTGTAATAGTGGGTGAGTTCGGTGTTAAGAGGGCAGCTCGTGCAGTTGGGGGAGCAGTTGAGAGCGTTAGAGGAGCCGAGATTGCAGAGTCGGGCCGCGAGAACTTTGTAGTTGCACTTCAGGGCCGTGTTGCCGGGGTGCAGATTACAAACTCTACAGGTACTCCCGGTGCATCAAGTTCGGTTCTAATCAGGGGTGCAACCTCTATCTCCGGTAACAACCAGCCGCTTTATGTAATCGACGGTATTCCAATGAACAACTCAACCTTCAACCCTGTTGGAAACCTTGCGGTAAGATCGGGCGGAAGTGAGACAGTTGCCGACCGTAACCTGGACTTCTCAAACAGAGGATCGGACATCAACCCTGAGGATATCGAGAGTATGACAATCCTTAAAGGAGCTGCAGCAGCCGCACTTTACGGAAGTGACGCATCTAACGGTGCAATCATAATCACAACAAAGAAAGGTAAAAAGGGGCGCGGCGTAGTGAGCTACAGCAACTTCTTCCGTTTCGACAAAGCGTACAGATATCCCGAGCTTCAAACCGAGTTTGATAACGGTATGTACGGGGTTACTAACTATTGGACTACAAGAAGATATGGAGCTCCGTATGCTCCGGGTACAAAACTGTATGATAACCTTGGGAACTTCTTCCAGACCGGTTTTACTCAGAGACACAACGTTGCTTTTGAGGCAGGTAACGAGTTTATGACCTTCCGTTCTGCAGCAAGTACCACAACTCAAACCGGTATTGTTCCTACTTCTGACTATACCCGTACAAATATTACAGTTTCGGGTACAGCCAAACTTAGTAACTGGCTCAATGTGGAGACATCTCTTCAGTACGCCTCAGTTACTAATACAAAGGTGAGTAAAGGTTCGGGCGGACCTCTGGACAGAGCAATGGTTTGGCCTCTTACAGACGATATGCGAGTATATTTGGACGCTGCCGGTCAAATCAGATACCCAAATAACTACGCCGACGGTGATATACTAAACCCATACTTCGATCTTTACAAAAACAGAAACTACGACGAGAACGAACGTTTCATAACCAATATGGCAGTTAACTTTACACCATTCAAAGACTTTATGATTCGTGGTCAGTTTGGTATGGACGTTAGCCAGACCAACTTATGGATTGTTCGTCACCCCGATTGGTCTTATAACAGAACCGGAACAGGTTCGTACGATGAGTCGAGAGTGCTTCAGAAAAACCCTTCCATCAACATTATAACAAGCTACAAGAAGGATTTTGGCAAATTCTCAACCAGCATTATGGCAGGTTACCACCAGCAGGAGAATGCAAATCAAACCCTCTCTGTACGCGGAGAGAAGTTTATGGTTAGAGATTTTCAATCGATAAGCAACTGTGATATAACTACCTTGGTTTCAAAAACTAACGATAACAAGAGAAGACTTCAGGCGGTTTCGGCAGCATTGGAGACCTCATACAATAATATGGCATTCCTTACCTTTAGAGCAAGAAATGACTGGTCTTCTACTCTTCCTGTTGAGAATAACAGTTACTTCTATCCAAACGTAGAGGGTAGCTTTATTGTGTCGGAGCTTCCATATTTCAAAGCAAGAAAAGAGACTTTCAGCTATATGAAGTTGAGAGCATCAATTGCTCAGGTTGGTAAAGATGCACCTCCTCTCTCTATTTATCCTGCTCTTGAGACTACCTCAACAACAGCCGGCGGTTACAGATACGGCTTTACGGGTCCAAACCTGAGTCTTAGACCGGAGATGAACACCGCATGGGAGGTTGGTTTTGAGGGAAGATTCCTTAGAAACAGAATAGATGTAGACTTTGCTTACTACAACACTTTATCGGAAGATCAGATCATCACCGGCTTCCGTATGAGTTACGGTACGGGATTCGTTCTAAACAACATGAACGTAGGATCGTTCAAAACTAGCGGTATTGAGTTGAGAATTGCAGGTGACATTGTTAAGAACCGCAACTGGGTATGGAACCTATCGGGTAACATCTCCAAAAACTGGAGCCGTGTTGTAAGTCTGCCCGAGAACGTTACCGAGTATTATAACGCATATACCTGGGTATCGGGAAATATAAGAAACGGTATAAAGGTAGGTAACCCTATCACCTCAATTACAGGTAATGATTTTAGAAAAAACAATAAAGGTCAGGTACTTATTGATCCATCCAGCGGTCTTCCGTTAACATCGGGTTCATGGGACGTATTAGGAGACAGAGAGCCCGATCTAAAATTTGGATTCTTAACATCTGTGAAGTATAAAAACTTCTCGGTTACAGCCCTTCTCGACGGACGCCTTGGTGCAACCGTAGTAAACGGTACAAAGAGATATATGATGACTCAGGGTTACAGCCAGGAGTCGGTAGATCTTAGAAAGGCAGGTCCGGTAGTGTTTAACGGTGTTCTAAACGACGGTTATCAGGATACAGAGACGCCTACTCCAAACAATATTGCTGTAAGGTTGGGCGACCTTCAGTACGGATACGCAGGAGCAGATGCTAACTGGATTGAGAAAGATGTTAACTATATCAGACTTGGCGAAGTAAGACTCAACTACAACCTCGACAGAAAATGGCTCGAGAGAGTATCTAAGGGGGTTGTATCTGCGGCTTCGGTATTTGCAACAGGTACAGACCTGTTTATCTTGACAAACTATTCCGGTATAGACGTTGTGGGTAACTCAAACTCTGCAGCCCTTGGCGGAACAGGTGGTGTTGGATTCGACATGATGGCCATAGCAGCCCCACGTGGATTATCATTTGGCGTAAACATAACCTTTTAATTGACTAAGAAATGAGAAAAATATTAATATCATTAACAATATTTCTTGCTCTTGGTACCTCTTGTACAAAGTGGCTTGATGTTAATAAGAACGTAGATGCACCGGACTGGGTTCCGCCAATTCTAAGGTTGGCGCCTACTATCGCTGCTTATGAGGGCATTGCCTTTGATCTAAGGGCTGTTGCTCCAATAGTGCAGTACTTTGGTGGTGCCGGATTCAACTCATCGTTTGGTATTCACAGCTATATTTCGGGAAACGACTCCGGTGGAGAGGCGTGGAGAATGGTTTACTGGGTACAGGGGATGAACATAGAGCATATTATAAATGACGGCCGCACAAGAGAGGAGTACACTCTTGCCGGTATAGGTCTTGCAATTAAGGCCTACTCATGGCATATTCTTGCATCATTGAATGGCGATATCATTGTAAAAGACGCCTTTGTTCCAGGCCTTTTGGCTCACAACTACGACGATCAGGAGTATGCATTTTCTCAGGTAAGATCGTGGGCAAGACAAGCTATTGTTGAGCTGGACAAACCTGATAAAAATGTGTATACCACATTGGCTACAAACGACCTCGTATACGGTGGCGACAAAGCAAAATGGAAGAAATTTGCATATGCAGTTCTTGCAAGAACATACATAACAATGTCTATGAAAGATGCTAAGTATCTCGATTCGGCCATTGCTTGTGCAGATCTCTCATTTGCAAGTGCTGCCGACGATGCCTCTTTCCGCTTCGACGCAACAGGGGTTTCAAACAACTCAAACTTCTTTGGACGTCTGAGAGGTAACCTGGCAAACACCTACACACAGTCGGACTATATGGTTCAACTTATGACAGGTACAATTCCGGCTTACAACTCCGAGGGTGCTATTGAAGGTCTTCTACCCAACCAGATCATTACAGATACTGCTACTCTGGACCCACGTACCATACTTATGTTTGGTACCAGAGATACCATGCCTGCAAATATGGCCGATGTTAAGAAGGGTACCTACTCTTTTGTAGGAACCAGACAAAATTTCTCTATCCACACAAATCTTTATGGGCTTTCCGCTGCGCCTACAGAGGCAACATCGGGAACCGGAAGATGGCTCTACAGAGACGATGCAAGATGGCCACTAACTACCTATGCCGAGATTCAATTTATCAAAGCAGAAGCTCTATTCCGCAAAGGACAAAAAGCGCTGGCTTTTGAGGCCTTTAAAAAGGGAGTAAGCGGTCATATGGATTGGGTTCGCTCTCTGATTGTTCCGGGCACGGTGGTTAAGAACGCTGCTAACAAGCAGACATCTGTGATTGGAGACAAGATAACCTCTGCACGCTTTACCCAGCTTGCTAACGAGTATATGAACAGTAAGTTTGTAAACAACCTTCCATTGAACGACTTCTCACTCTCTCACATTATGATGCAGAAGTATGTATCTATGTACCCATGGAGTCTTGATACATGGAACGACCTTAGAAGATACCATTACGACCTTGTTCTTGGAAGCGGCGGCGTTCCTGTATCGGGAACATCTTACACTCCCGATGTAGTTTATCATAAACTTAACACAGATCCTAACAGAATCTATAAGGGCTTTTACCTGCCACCTTCAGATGTGATTAACAGAAGACAAAAGTTTGCTCAGTGGAACCTTGGTGCTCCATGCTACAGACTTCGTCCTCGTTACAACTCGGAGTATATGTGGAACCTAGCATCGTTGAAAAAACTCCAACCTATCCCGGGCGATGCCGAAAACTACCACACCTCTATTGTATGGTTTGCAATCCCTGGTAACAAGTAATGAATTAATAAAACAATAGAAGATGAAAAAAATATTATCGATAATATCTGTACTCTCGTTGTTTTTACTTTACTCTTGCGAGAAGAATGTAATCACATACAACTCTACAGATTTAGACCAAAACAAGTTTGCGCAAATTAGGTTTGTGTACGATTTACCTATCGTTACATCATCTACGCACAACATAACAAGACTTCGCTATAACGATCAGCTTTACTCCGAAGTTGGAACAGCACTGGGCAGCATCCTTCCAAACAGTATAGCCAAATACCATGTAATTCCGTTAGGATCTAACAAGGTAGATGCTTTTAAGGGCGCTAACAGAGATGTTCCTGCATACAGCAGTACCTTTACCATTGAGAAGGGTAAATGGAGTGCTTTTGCCTATAATGAGACTCAACCTCCTCTACTGGTTAAAGACCCTGAAGAGTACCAAACAGGTCACCCTTGGGCAGACACTGTTGCATACATCAGATTTGTAAACCTTTTCCATAAAACCGACGGTGTTACACCTTACGGAAGACTAACTCTTAAAGGGGTAAGAACCGTTGGCACAGTTACTCAGTATATAGACATAGCTACCTGCGACTACAAGCAGGCATCAGACTATGTTCCATATAAGCTTGACAGAAAAGGTATTGCAATATGGTCGGGTACAGAGGCGAGCATGGTATTCACAGTTTTTGATGCAAACGGCCAGCAGCTAACCCATTTTGCAACCACTTCTGCTACTACCAAAACGGCTTATACCGCTACAGGTTATTCTCTTTCCAAAGGTGTAAACTACATCTTCCACATAAACGGAAAAGAGGGAACCAACAACGCAACTCAGGCAATTCGTTTGAGTACAATAGCTGTTAACTAGGTTTCCTATATCATTGAACCCATGCCGTTACGGCATGGGTTTTTTTTGAACCATAGCAAACAAAAAATAAGAGTATATGAAAAAAATTATAACAACTTTGCTGCTGGTGCTCTTGGCAATTTCGCCGGGAATATCGCAAAATAAAAAGGCAGAGAGAGAGGCGGCTGCCCAGGCAATGTTCGAGAAGGCAAAGGCAGCTATCAATGCCAAAGAGTTTGTAATTGTGCCCGACAGCTATGAAAAGAGCGACGGCTCTCCGGAGACTAATACCGACGATGCAATCTTTATCTCATACGAAACAGATTTCTTCTATCTGCAGGGCGAGATTGTTTGTGGTAATAAATTTACAAATAGAGCCGAAGTAACCTCTTATAATGTTAAAGAGGATAAAAAAGGGAACCTCTTTGTTGAGATGCAGGTTAAAGGGAATCAAATCACCGCCAGAGTGGAGATTCAAATGAGAAAAGGCAGCAATTATGCCGATATTACAGTATACCCTACAAAAGGAGATGCCAGAAAGTTCTCGGGTGAGGTTGTACCTAGAGCAGAGGCGAAGTACTTTAAACGACCGAATGTAGTATAAATTACATCACAAATATTTGTAAAAGAGCCACACGATTAGCGTGTGGCTCTTTTGTTAAAATTAATTAGCAAATAACAAATTTTATACTAATTTTACATATAGGAGTTTTATAACTCAGTTGATTGTATAAGTGCTATTTATGGATAATAATTGTAAACCTAATTTTAAAAAATTTATGGATGTTTCACACAAATTTGCTTTACGGTGTATGCGTCTTACACTGTCGGCATTAATGATGTTCCTTCTATCCGGAGCAATGTTGGCACAGAACATTAGAGTAACCGGTAAGGTTGTTGATGTGTCCAATCTGCCGCTTATAGGAGTTTCTGTTGTAGTAGACGGAACCAGAACTGGAGTGGCAACCGATCTGGATGGAAACTTTGCAATTAATGCTCCGGCAAACGGAGTATTGGTATTCTCTGCAATTGGTATGCAGACACTAAGAGTTCCGATTAATAACAGGAGTAATATAAATATTACTATGGAAGAGGATGCTCTTATGCTTCAGGAGTTAGTGGTTGTGGGTTTTGGTACTCAGAGAAAGGAGAACCTCACAGGAGCTGTTGCCTCTGTAGATGTATCCAAATCTTTGCAAGGTAAACCTATAGTAAGTGCTGCAACCGGTTTGCAGGGGGTGGTTCCCGGCCTCTCTATCACCTTTGCCAATGGAGGTATAAACACTACGCCTATAATGAATATAAGAGGGATGGGCTCTGTGAATGCCGCAAACGGCGGTTCTCCCCTTATAATAGTAGATAACGTTGTTGTATCTGATATCTCTCTTGTTAACCCCGAAGATATTGAGAGCATATCTGTACTGAAAGATGCCGCATCTACATCTATTTATGGTGCAAGAGCTGCCTTTGGTGTTATGTTGATAAAGACAAAATCGGGCAGAAAGGGTGAGAAGTTCAATATATCTTACTCTAATAACTTTGCCTTTAGCACCCCTACACTTTTACCTCGCTTTGCCGATGATCCTGTTGCCGAAATACGTGCTACCGATGCGGCGTTGAGCCGTTTTGGAGGCACAGGTATGGAGGTTTTTGGTATGACTGCATCTACACTGATTCCCGGAATTGAAAAGTGGCTGAGTACATACAAAAACAACAGAGACGGAGATAAAATGATTTTAGGAGAGGATTTTGATATTGTTGGCGGCAGGGTTAACTTCTTTAGAATATGGGACCCTGTAGAGGTTATGTATCAGAAGTGGATACCTCAACAAAATCACAATATTCAGTTCTCGGGAGGTACCGACAGAATAAGTTTTTACGTTTCGGGTGCCTATAACTACCAGGAGGGAGTGTTAAAAATTAACACAGATAAAATCAGCAAGTATAACATCACAACCGGGCTAAATGCCAAGATGAACGACTGGCTGGACTTGGAGGCAAAAATAATGACAAGGCAGTTTGGATATGAATATCCATTTATTGGATATATGGATCCCTATTTTACCATGTGGCGTTGGGGAGCATACATGCCTTACGGCAGCTACACCGATCCTACCGGAACTACCGGATACTTTAGAGCCGCTCAGGGGCACCTTGCAATGGCCAACATGAATAATGAGAAACAAAGCTATACCAGCAGCGGCTTTGCTGCCACCATTAAATTCTCTAAATCGCTTAATTTGAGATCGGAATTTGCTTACAGCACCACCAACACACTAACAAATATTAACGGTGGATTGATTAGATTATGGGACTTCTGGGGAGCAAACCCTCCATTGAGGATGAACGATATTGGAGTTGGCGCAAATGACAGGGTTGAATACAACTCGGGACGCAGCACACAAATCACCTCAAACACCTATTTTACTTACGATCAAACTTTTTCTAACCACTCTGTTAAGGTAACTGCCGGGGTGAATATGGAGAATGGAGATTATATTTATCATGCAAGCCAGAGGAGAACGCTTATGGATCCTCAGAGAGGGGAGCTTCCGCTTGCAACGGGAGACCAGTTTGTAGGAGGAGATAACTCCGACTGGGCTGTTGCGGGTATTTTTGGAAGGATTAACTATAACTACAAGGGTAAATATCTGTTTGAAGTTAATGGAAGGTACGACGGCTCTTCAAACTTCCCGGCAGACAGCAGATGGGCATTTTTCCCATCCTTCTCTGCAGGTTACAGAATTTCTGAGGAGAGCTTTATGAAGGGTGTTAAGCACATTATAAACGATGCAAAACTTAGAGCATCATACGGTAGTATAGGTAATCAGAACGTAGGAGCAGACAGATTTATTCCAACAATGACAACCTCTGCCGCCTTAAACTGGCTTATACCTGCAGGTACTCGCCCTACATTTACAAATAACCCTGCAAACGTATCATCTACACTAAAATGGGAGACAATTAACACAATTAACTTTGGGGTAGACCTCTCATTCCTTAAAAAGGAGTTGGGGCTCTCATTCGACTGGTTCCAGAGGGACAATAAAAACATGATAGCACCCGGAGCCACTCTTCCAACAACCTTTGGTGTAGGAGCTGCTGCACAGAACACCGGATCTCTCAGAACTACCGGTTGGGAGGTTGAATTAAGTTACAACCATAACATAAACAAAGACTCGTATATTTACGGAAACGTATCTTTATCAGACTACTCCAGCACAATAACCGAGTGGACGGGTAATGATTCAAAGATGCTGTTCACCAACTATAAAGGTAAAAAAGTGGGAGAAATATGGGGATTCAAACATGTTGGTTTCTTTAAAGATGCAAACGATGTTGCTAGCTCTCCAAGCCAAGTGGCACTTCAAAACGGATCTTTTGTTTATGGACCGGGCGATGTTAAATATGCCGACCTCGATAAGAGTGGAGCTATAAACGCAGGTACACAAACGCTTGATAATCGCGGCGACTTGACTGTAATTGGAAATACAACACCAAGATATCAGTACAGCGTTCGTTTGGGAGGCGGATGGAAAGGATTTGATATAGATCTTTATCTGCAAGGTGTTGGCAAGAGAGATTTATGGGGAACCGGAAGCATGGTAATCCCACTATATAATGCAGCCAACAACACAATGTATCAGCATCAGATGGACTTCTGGACACCTAACAATCCAAATGCATTCTACCCTAACCCTGCTGTAGCAAGTGAAGGAGCGTCAACAATTTCCAATATGGCTGCTCTTGCAAACGCTGCAGCTGCAACAGGAAGGAACTTTTATCCTCAAGATAAGTACTTGCTCAACCTGGCATATCTGAGATTGAAGAACCTTACCGTAGGTTACACTATACCTGCTTCCTTAACTAAAAAAGTATCCATAGATAAAATTAGAATCTATTTCAGCGGGCAAAATCTGTTTGAAATGAAGAAAACAGATATCCCAATAGATCCTGAGATCACTTCGGGCTCACCTTCTTTCGGAGCGTTTTATGGAAGAACGATGCCTTTTACAAGAACATTATCATTTGGAGTTCAATTATCATTATAAACGTGAGCTGATATGAAAAAATTAATACATAAAATTTTATCTCTGTCCTTGATTTTGTCTACACTTGTATCTTGCTCAGATTATCTTGAGAGAGGTTCAAAGGTGAGCTTTACAGATAACAACTATTGGACTAATGAGAGCAATGTCAAAACCTTCTCTTGGGGTTTTTATGACAGATTCGTAGGATACGGCAATGCAACCGCTACTAACGGAGATTTTTACTGGTCTACATTTTCCGACGATCAGGCCCTTCATTCAGGGATCAATAACTTCCCTACTGCTGCCCCTGCAACCAGCACCGACTGGAACAATGCGTACATCTACATCAGAAAAGCCAACTTGCTGTTAGAGAGGGTAGATAAAGTTCCAATGACAGATGAGGCAAAGAACCATTACAAAGGTGTTGCAAGATTCTTCAGAGCATTTGAGTATGCCAACCTTCTTCAGAGGTTTGGCGATGTTCCATACATAGATAAGTTTCTGGATCAGAGTCAGACAGATTTGATTTACACTCAAAGAACGGCCAGGAATACTGTTGTGGACAATATTATATCCGATCTTGAATTTGCAGTTACCAATTTAAGATCTAAAGCGGCTGCCGATGCCAATAGCGTTAACAAAGATGTTGCAAATGCTCTTTTATCCAGAGTTGCGCTTTACGAAGGTTCTATAAGCAAGTACCATGCAAATGATGCTGCAAGAGCTAATACTCTTTTCACCAAGTCGAGAAATGCAGCTGCTGCAATTATGGCTCAGAGCTATCAATTGAGCGCTAACTATAAAGATGTGTATACAAGTATTAACCTGGCTAGTAACAGCGAAGTTGTTCTTTATAAATACTATGTTAAAGGTACATTTATGCACAGCTTGACTGCCTATCTCAACTCAACCACACCAATAAGCGGCCCAACAAAGAGTCTTATTGAGTCTTATCTGTGTACAGATGGCAATCCAATATCCATCTCTCCACTATACCAGGGAGATGCGAATATTAACACAACTCTTGCAAATAGAGACAAGAGACTATCTGAATCTATAGGCAACACTCTTGCATACAGAGGTAACCCGGTTGGAGGTCTTATATCATCTACGGGGTACCTGGTTAGAAAGTTCAACAACCCAACAATCACCGGAAATGATTTAACTCAAATCAATGCAAACTTTACTAATGCACCGCTATTCTGGCTTGCTGAGATTTATTTAAACTATGCAGAGGCGTCGGCCGAGCTGGGTAACTTTACACAAACAGATGCCAATAATACTATTAACAGACTCAGAACCAGAGCCGGTGTAGCTCATCTTAACCTATCTACCATTCCTAACGATCCAAAACGCGACTCCGATGTCTCTCCGCTGCTTTGGGAGATTAGAAGAGAGCGTAGGGTAGAGCTTGCCTTTGACGGTTTCCGTTATTGGGATTTACGCAGATGGAAAAAATTAAGGTATCTTGACCATGCTCAAAATCCTGATATCTTTAAAGGTGCTAAGGTGCCGACTCAAACTGCAGGACTTATAGTTGACGCTAATATGTATATTCAGCCGTATGCTACACTAACAAGCAGAATAGTTACAGAGCCAAAACACTATTTAGACGCTATACCAACAGGTGTGAAAAACCTGTACGATATTCAAGGAGTTACATTCCCTCAAAATCCGGGATGGTAAACCTTAAATAGTGGTCGATAATAGATACTGACAGCCCCTCTACAGAGGGGCTTTTCTTATTAAAAAATACCTCAATATCAATTTTGCTATAAATTTTAAACTAAAACCACACCTATTATAATAGTGTTGGCTCATGACCTCTTTTAAATTGATAGTTATTTCTCTTTATACTAAAAATATGATAGGTGATTTGAGAAATTAAATCAATTTTTTTGATAAGATTTAAATATTAATACTAATTTTACATAATTTAAAACACACGGAGAGCAAGAGATGTAGTAAATATTTGTGCAAAACGGGAGAGAAAAACTTTTAAATTGAAATTTATTTGGCTAAAAAAATAACACTTTTTATATAAAGAGAGCACTTTTAACAAATAATCGTTAACCTAAAACTAAATTTTTATGTATGTTTCACACAAATCGGCCGTTAGGTGTATACGCTTTACACTTTCGGTAATCGCTCTGGTTCTGTTGTCGGGAACTATGATTGCGCAGAACATAAGAGTTTCCGGAAAGGTTGTTGATAAAGCCGGCTTACCACTAATGGGAGTATCTGTTATGGTAGACGGTACAAGAACCGGAGCAGCCACCGAACTGGACGGCTCCTATTCAATCAACGTACCTTCAAACGGAGCACTTGTATTCTCTGCAATAGGAATGCAGACACAAAGAGTTCCTGTAAACAACCGCTCACAAATAAACGTAACGCTGGAGGAGGATGCTCTGCTTCTGGATGAGCTGGTTGTAACGGCACTGGGTATAAAGAAAGAGAGAAAAGCTCTCGGCTATGCCGTTCAGGACATCAAAAGCGAGGAGATCCTAAAAAACAAAACATCCAACGTTCTAAACTCCCTATCGGGTAAAATCGCCGGTGTTAATGTAACTCAATCCAGCGGTTCGGCAGGTGCGGGAGCACAGATTATCATTCGCGGAGGTACTTCACTCGAGAGAGATAATCAACCGCTTTTTGTTGTAGACGGTATTATCTACGACAACTCAACCCCAATTGGAGGTAACAGCGGCTTTGACGGAGCAACAAGAGGCGGCTCTACAAACAGTAACCGTATTATGGACATCAACCCAGAAGATATAGAGAATATGTCTGTTCTTAAGGGTCCTGCTGCAACAGCTCTTTATGGCTCACGTGCTGCTCCCGGTGTTATTGTAATTACCACTAAAAAGGGACAGGAGGGAACCACAAGAGTTAGCTTCAGCTCTAAATACTCAACAAGCTGGGTTAATAGATTCCCTGAGCAACAAGATCTTTACAAAAGGGGATTTTACAACCAGGCAGGTGTCTTTAGCGACTACACCACACAGTCGTGGGGAGAAAAATTTAAATCAGGTGAGAAGGTGTACAATAACATAGAAGATTTCTTTAAGAACGGCTCAATATACGATAACAGCGTAAATATTTCGGGAGGTTCTAAAAACGGCACTTTCTTCCTCTCTGCATCTAACTACACTCAGGAGGGTATTATTCCCGAAACAGGGTTTGACAAATCTACTTTCCGTTTTAACGGAGATCAGAAGCTTGGTAAATTTACAGTAGGTGCAAACGTTGCCTACTCAACCGCTAAGACAAACAAGACACTAACATCGTCGGGTCTTTGGGGCGGTGGTGGAAACGGTGCCATGACAGCTCTTTACGGATGGTCGAGAAACGACAATATGAAAAAATATCTTAACGAAGATGGCTCTAAGTATCGTATGTTTGAAGGTTTGCAGCCACTAGCAGACGATGTTGAGAATCCTTACTGGATAATCAATAAAAACAGAATGTACGACGTTACCAAACGTCTTACAGGAGCTCTTCATGCCTCTCTTAATTTAACAGATTGGTTCGATATCAGCTATAGAGTTGGTCTTGACACATACAATAAGTTCGACTACACCTTTATTGCACCGGGTAGTGCTGTAAGAGAGACATTCCAAAAGGGTAGACTTTCTAACGCCAACTACAACTACGAGTACATCTCTTCTAACCTAATGATGAACTTTAAGAAGAAGATTGCCGACATTGACATGAACCTTCTTCTTGGTCACTCTGTTGAGGATACAAGAGTTAGAAACGACGGTATGCACGGCTATAACTTTATTACCCCGGGCTTCTACAGCTTTGGAAACATAAACAATGTAGACAAATTCCTTCAGGTAACCGAATCTCAGAGAAGATTAATGGGTGTTTACGGTGAGTTCAGGGCCTCATATAAGAGTCTTGCTTACCTTACCGTAACCGGTAGAAATGACTGGACATCTACGCTGCCGGCAAGTCAGAGATCTTACTTCTACCCATCTGTAGGAGGTAGCTTTGTTTTCTCTGAGCTTATACCTAAAAACGATATTCTCTCATTTGCCAAAGTTAGAGGTTCTTGGGCAAGAGTTGGTAAGGATACCGACCCATACGCAACTAGTACAACCCTATGGGCTCCAAGAACATTTCTTGCAGGAACAGGTGTAGGTAACAGCTGGACAAGGGGTAATCCTTACCTGATGCCTGAGATTACCGAATCTGTAGAGGCAGGTCTTGAGGCAAGATTCTTTAATGGAAGATTAGGTTTCGACTACACATACTATCAGAACGAAAGTAAGAACCAAATTACAACTCCACGTCTTGGACAATCTACAGGTTATATCCTTCTCTCTGTTAACGTAGGTAATATTATGAATAGAGGTATGGAGCTCTCGGTAACAGGGATACCTGTACAGACCAAAAACTTTACATGGGATGTAACCCTCAATATGGCGGGTAACAGAGGTAAAGTTTCTAAGCTTTTAAAAGGCCAGGAAGTACTATATGTTACAGATGTTCAGTATGGTAATGCCAAAGCAGCATCGTTCAACAATGGAGTCTTTTTTGGAATATCGGGATCTACATGGAGAAGAGACGATAATGGTAATGTGATTCTGGACTGGAATACCGGTATGCCGTTAAGTGATAACCTCACAACTAAGTTCGTGGGAGACAGGGAGCCAACCTTTACAGGTGGTCTTAACAACAGCTTTACCTATAAAAACTTCAATGTTTCATTCCTTCTGGATGTAAGAGTTGGTGGCGATATCTTCAACGGTACAGACTACTATATGACCATGGCAGGTATGAGTAAAAGATCTCTAGACAGAGAGACTTTATCTATCTCGGGAGTGTCTCAGAATCCTGTAAGCAAGGAGTTTGAAGCTAAGAGTGTCTCTTATCAGGCAAATCAGTTCTACACTATCGGAGGAATTCAGCAGTACGGAGCAGATATAATCAGAAAATACTGGAATCAGCACTTCCACCTGGAGACTACTAACTATATCACCAAAACCAACTGGGTAAGACTAAGATCGGTTCACATCTCTTACAATCTTCCGCAGGAGATTATCAAGAAACAGAATCTGATTAAAGCTCTAACCGTTACTCTACAGGGAACCAATCTGTGGTTGATGACCAATTACAAAGGAATGGATCCTGAGACCAGCGTAGCCGGATCGGGTGTAATTGGCTCAAGCTCTGCAGGTATAGACTTTGCAGGGGTTCCTGCTACGGCAGGTCTATCTCTTGGACTTAACCTGACATTCTAAGAGTTTAATATTAAAAAGGATATAATTATGAAAAATATATTAAAACTTGGTTTAATCTTGATGTTGGCATTAAGCCTGGGATCTTGCGAAAAGTGGCTTGATATCAATGTCAATCCAAACTCTCCAACAAACCTGGTTGCTTCTGTAGATGCCAGACTTCCTTGGATTCAGCACCACTATCAGTATGCATACGGATCGGCAAGTGTAAGGGCGGGTTTCATTACCGGTGTTCTTACTGCCAACTCAACCACAACAGCTAACGGGCTGTTAGCAGCGTGGAATCCTGCACAATCATCCTCTACAACACCTTACCAACAATGGTTTGTGGGTGCAGCATGTAACCTAAAAGACCTTATTGAAGCAGCCCAGAAAGAGGAGGCGTGGCACTATATAGGTGCAGCTTATACTCTTAAAGCAATGGGCTTTATGTTAATGTTGGACTGGTATGGAGAGATGCCGTACACAGAGGCATTGGGTTCTGTTCTTACTCCAAAATTTGACGATGGCAAAACCATCTTCGAGGGCTGTATGAAAGATTTAGATGAGGCGCTTACATACTTCCAGAAGAGCCAACCGGCTAAGGCAACTCCTCTATCTAGGGGCGATAGCTGGAACGGTGGCGATGTTCAAAAGTGGATAAAGATGATTCATGGGTTAAGAGCAAGATGGCTTAACAACCTATCCAAAAAGTCTACCTACAGCCCTACGGCTATACTTGATGCTATATCTAAAGGTCCTCAAAGTAACGGAGAGAGCACAGTTATTCACCACGTGAACGACCTCTCTGATATGACCGGCGACGTACTTATAGGTGACCCTTTAAAAACCTCTTACCTCTTTAACGTTACAGCATGGAGTGATGGTAACAGGTTCACTAAATTCTATACCGATCTTCTGGAGAACACCTTCCCGGGTGGCAGCGGAATTGAGGATCCACGTGCAGCAAAGATGCTCCCTTACCGTCAGAGTCACTTTGTTTGGGACCCTGCAACATCTAGCTTTAAGAAGGGGTTTGTAAGAACGAAAGGTGTAGATGTAATCAACACCAACATCCGCCTAAACAGCGGTCCTATGTTAATGTCGTTCAATACAACTACCAAAAAATATTTCATCAATACAACCAACCCTCTTCGTCTTGGCGACACCATCTATGTAGGGGTAAGAGCTCTTTGTGCAATGACAGGTGCAACCACACCCGAGAGTTTATGGAAAGCCACCGACGGAACAATACTCAGCACAGGAACATTCCTAACAAGACCTGAGTCTCCTACATTTGTAATGACATATCATGAGATGTGTTTTATTAAGGCAGAGGTACTGTTCCGTCAAGGAGATCTTCCAAATGCTTTGATAGCTTACAAACAAGGGATTAGGGCTCATATGGAGTTGATGAACAGTAAGCTGGCTCAATACGGCAATAGCGAAAATCCTGCTAAAGCCCCAATGAGCACAGCAGACATAGATAACTTCCTGGCATCTGCAGCTGTAGCTCAGACAACATCTCAGCTTACAATGGCTAGAATTATGCAGCAGAAGTTTATTGCTATGTCGCTTACACAACAGAATTGGAACGACATGAGAAGATTTAACTTCTCTACCGGAAACATTGGCAACTTTGGTAATGTATATCCGGGATTCGATCGTCCATTTGAGTTTGGAACAACGGCTGCCACCAAGCTGCCGGGAACCGCTAAGACTCAAGATAACTACTGGTTTAGAAGAATGATGAGCATTACCCATGAGATGAACTACAACTCAGATCAGCTCAAGGCATCAAATCCTAAGGCATTTGATGTAGACATTTGGTCAGTACCTGTATGGTGGGACATGCAGTAATCTGAATTTAAGTAAATTACTTGGTTTGCCGGAAAGGGTTGCCCGTGAGGGTAGCCCTTTTTTATTATTATTTTCAATATTATTGTATCTTTGTTTAAACCACATTTAAACTCTAATAATATGTTTTCTAAAGAGGTATATCAAAACAGACGAACCCGATTAGCTAAGGAGATAAAATCGGGGATTTTGCTGTTCATGGGAAATACAGAAGTAGGGATGAATTATCCTTCAAATACTTACAGATTCAGACAAGACTCTTCATTCTTATACTTTTTTGGTTTAGACCAACCCGATTTAGCTGCTGTAATAGATGCAGAGACAGGAGAGGAGATTATTTTTGGAAACGATGTAAGTCTCGACGACATTATCTGGATGGGTCCTCAGCCGGCAATGGCAGAGAAGGCATCAAGAGTAGGAGTTAAGAGGGTACTGCCTTCAGATCATTTGGCAGAGTATATAGCTGTCTCCCAAGAGAAGGGGAGGGTAATACACTATCTGCCGCCATATAGGGCAGAGGTTAAGATAAAACTAAGCCGTCTGCTCTCAATTGAGATAGATAACCTCAAATCGGGTGCCTCTGTAGAGCTGATAAAGGGAGTCGTTGCCCTAAGGGAGATAAAAGACAGGTTTGAGATAGAGGAGATGGATAAAGCCGCAAATATTGGCTACATGATGCACTACACTGCAATGAAGATGGTGAAAACAGGTATAGTAGAGCAGGAGCTTGTGGGCATAATGGAGGGGATAGCAATCTCTAACGGCACAATGCCATCTTTTCCTATCATACTCTCTCAAAATGGCGAGACCCTGCACAACCATATGCATCATCAGATTATTACAGACGGACGTCTATTAGTGATAGATGCAGGTGCAGAGACTAACATGCACTACGCATCTGACTTCACACGTACACTGCCGTGTGGAGGGAAATTCACACAAATGCAGAGAGATATATATACGATTGTTTCAACTGCCAACAACCTGGCAATAGATATGATTCGTCCGGGAATTACCTACAGAGAGGTTCATTTGGCCTCTGCAAAAGTATTGGCTCAAGGGCTTATAAATCTTGGGCTTATGAAGGGAGATGCAGAAGAGGCGGTTGCAGCCGGAGCACATGCTCTCTTCATGCCTCACGGGCTTGGGCACCAGATGGGCTTAGATGTTCACGATATGGAGGATTTGGGAGAAAACTATGTTGGTTACAGCGACACATTTGTCAGATCTACTCAGTTTGGGTTAAGGTCGCTTAGGATGGGCAAGGAGCTGCAGGCGGGTCACGTTATTACCGTTGAACCGGGATGCTACTTTATACCTGCTCTTATAGAGAAATGGAGATCGGAGGGGGTTAACTCACAATTTATCAATTTCCAAAAGCTTGAGCAATATTACACCTTTGGAGGTATCCGCCTAGAAGACGATGCTCTTGTTACAGAGAGCGGTTGCAGACTACTTGGCTCAAAGAGACTGCCTGTAACTGCAGATGATGTAGAGAGAGAGATGCTTGAAAATTAAGTTCTTAAACTAAATATGAAAAAACTTCAGTTCTCATCAATAGCCGCCAGATTGGCGGCTATTGCTGTTATCCTTCTCTTTGCGGCATCCTGCTCCAAAGAGGATGTTATTATAGTACCGGGGAAGTCGGACTATAACTACATTACTTCAATAACAATCGCTAAAAGTGACAACCCCTCACTCAGCGCCGACTGCGTGCCCTATGTTATAGGAGACACCTACTTCTTCTCTGTTCCATCGGGAACATCGCTTTCTAATATCAAACCTACCATCACAGTCTCTCCAAAGGCAACTTATAAGATAAACGGAGCGGCAGCAGGCAGCCCTCAGGTATCGTTAGATATGAGCGGAATAGTAAGGATTGTTGTTACATCGGAATCCGGGAAGAGTAGAAACTACAGAGTTTTAGCTCAAACCGGCAGATTTGACATAGATAGGATGATATATGCGTTTATGGAGAAGTTCGATATTCCGGGTATCTCTTTAGCAATATCAAAAGATGAAGCGGTTGTATACAATACAGGATTCGGGTTTGCTATAAAAGAGAGCGAAACCCGAACAAGAACAGACCACCTCTTTAGACTTGCCAGTGTATCTAAACAGTTTACAACTCTATGTATTATGAAATTGATGGAGGCGGGAAAGCTATCTGTAGAAGATAGAGTATTTGGAGCAGGTGGGATACTAGAGAAGGAGTTTGCAAATATAACACCAAAGGCCTCTAGTGTTACTGTAAGGCACCTTTTGGAGCACACAAGCGGTTGGACCAGTAACCCCGATCCTATGTTTACATCGTCATTCAAAGGGCAAACATTAGATCAAAGGATTATATATGTGTTAAACTCCCCTCAAGATCAGCCGGGTACTAAGCACTCATACTTTAATATGGGCTTTGGTATTTTAGGCAAAATTGTAGAAAAACTATCGGGAAAGAGGTTTGAGTTGTATCTTAAAGATGTGTTGCTGGAGGCGGGGATAACAGATGTCCATATAGGTGGCGATCAATTGGGGAGAAGGCCGAATGAGGTTGTCTATTACTCTCAGGATGGGACAAACGGTTATGGAAACGAAATGGAGGTCATTGCAGCAGCGGGTGGAGTAATTGCCTCTACTCAGGAGATGGTTAAGTTACTGTTTCATTTAGATGGGCTTCCTAAGGTAAAGGATATAATCTCTCCCGCAACTCGCACATTAATGCTTACCCCCTCTGCTGTACATAATCGTTACGCTTTGGGCTGGAGAACAAATCACACATACTATCCCGAATCGTGGTACCACGGCGGAAATCTTGCGGGAACGGCAACCATGTGGGTTATGGGGCCGCGAATCAACTGTGTGGTTTTATGTAATTCAAGATCGTATAAAAGCGGATTTGACGATGAGATGTATGCGCTTCTTAAAGATATAATAAACCTATCTGCAGCAGTTAGTTGGTAATTGACTGAAGGACTTCGTAAAGTTCACAAAGGATCATTGCTGTAGCACCCCAAATTACGTGATTTTGATAGAGATAACCAGGTGCATGCACCCACTCATATGGGCCGGCCATAACTTTGCAGCGTTGAGAAAGGCGGGGGTTGAATAGTTTAACAGGTACAGTAAGGTACTCTAGAACCTCTCTACGGTTTGGAACGTAGTTGCCGAACCCTCTGTTGATTGCCAGAACAGGATAGATAGTAAAATTACTGGGAGGAACATAGAGACGTGAGAGGTTACCAACTATAGATATTTTATCTCTCTCTATGGCAAGCTCTTCGTTGGCCTCTCTGCAAGCTGTATGGGTATAGTCAACATCGCCGGAGTCGCACTTGCCTCCCGGAAAGGCAATCTGGCCTGAGTGTACGCCATGGTAAGTGTTTCTTTTTATAAGAAGAACGGTCCAATCTAAATAATCTGTTCCGGTGGGATTAAGAAGAACTAAAACAGCAGACTCCTTTGCGTTTGAAGGAGGAGTCTGCTCTTTTATTAAAGTAATAACCCGTGGCTCCGGTGCCAATTTTAAATGTGCCGCTTTCCCTGGAAGCTCTTGAGGTAGAACAATTGTGTTTAGGGTCATCTATTTTGTTATGCCTGTGCGGTCTAAGATAAAGGCGTACTCAAATGCTGTCTCTTTAATTCTGTCGTAGCGTCCGGTAGCCCCTCCATGACCCGAATCCATATTTGTATACAAAAGTACTATATTATTGTCTGTTTTTAGCTCTCTAAGTTTAGCGACCCATTTTGCAGGTTCGTGAAAACCAACTTGTGAATCGTTAAGCCCCCCTGTTGCCAGTATGTTAGGGTAGTTTTTTGCTTCAACATTGTCGTATGGCGAGTATGAGAGGATATATCTGTAGTACTCCTCTATGTTTGGATCGCCCCACTCTTCGTACTCCTGAGTAGTTAAAGGTAGAGAGGTATCTAGCATAGTGTTTATAACATCTACAAAAGGAACATGCGCTACAATAGTGTTAAAGAGATCTGGTCTCATGTTTACTACTGCTCCCATTAACAACCCTCCGGCACTTCCTCCCATGGCTGCAAGTCTCTTTTCAGAAGTATATCCCAAAGAGATAAGTCTCTCTGCACAAGCTATAAAATCTGTAAATGTGTTCTTTTTCTTAAGCAGCTTACCATCTTCGTACCACTGCTCTCCAAGATCGCTTCCTCCTCTTATTTGAGCAATTGCATAAACAAAACCTCTATCTATTAAGCTGTAAACTGCCGGGCTGAAATATACATCGGAACTAGATCCGTAGCTGCCGTATGAGTATAGAAGAGCAGGACTCTTTCCATTCTTTTTTAGCCCTTTCTTATAGACAACAGCCATTGGTACCTCTACGCCATCTTCTGCAGTTGCCCATATGCGCTCTACAGTGTACAAATCCGGATTAAAACCAGAAGGTACCTCCTGCTCTTTGAGTTTTACACTCTCTCCCGTTGACATATTGTATTGGTAAAGTGTTGTGGGTCTGTTTAGCGAGGTATAACTGTATCTCATTGTTTGAGAGTCATACTCCGGTGTAGAGCTCATGTATGCAGAGTAGACAGGTTCGGGAAACTCTATAGAGGTTTTACTGCTCTCTTTAAGATTATAAATATCAATTTTATTCAGGCCGTTCTCCCTTATCTCAACAGCAATGAAGTTTGAAAAGAGGTCGAAATCCTCTATTCTTATGTTTGGATTGTGCTCTACAAAAGGTGTCCAGGTGCTTTTATCTTCATAACCCTTAAGAGGGAGGGAGTAGATAGCTCCGTTTATCTTTGAGCTGTCTTTGTATCTTATGTAAAAACGCTCTGTATGATCACTAACAAAATATTCAACACCCTGAACTCTTGGAAGAAAAACCTTGAATTTATCAGATGGTGTATCTGCAGAAGTATATCTTACTTCTGAGGTTGATGTGCTCATACCGGCAATGTAAATATACCGATCTGTCTTACCTTTGTATACATATGTGTTAAACCTTGCATCGCTCTCTTCATAGATCAGCAAATCTGCTTTAGAAGAACCAAGAGTGTGTTTATACACTCTGTAAGGCCTTAGAGCATTGTCTACAACCGTGTAAAACAGTGTTTTATTGTCGTTAGCCCAGGCGAAAGACGATGCCTTTTCAATTTTCACCGAGAGATCTTCTCCGGTAGCCAGGTCTCTGATCTTTATTGTAGACTCTGCAAACGAACCTGTCTCATTAAATGCATAAGCAGCCAATCTATTGTCTTTAGAGACTGAATAACCCGAAAATCTAAAGGCCCTCTTCCCTTCTGCCATCTCATTTACATCAAAAATTATCTCCTCCTTCGCCTCGTCGTGGGCTTGCTTTCTGCAGTAAATACGATACTGTTTACCACTCTCGGTACGGGAGTAGTAGAGATACCCATTGTTGAGTACCGGATAGGTTTCATCGGCATCTTTTATTCTGCCCATAATCTCGTTAAAGATCTTCTCCTGTAAATCTTTGGTATGCCCCATAACTGTTTGGGTGTAACTATTCTCTGCATTTAGATAATCAATAACTTGCTGATTATTTTTGTCTCTTATCCAGAAATAGTTATCTACTCTCTCTGTTCCAAACTCGGTGAATACCTGAGGGATCTTCTCTGCTGATGGAGGAGGAGGAAAACTATCCTGGTTTTTCACCTTCACTCCTTTGCCGGTGGTGCATCCGGTTACTATTACTATGGCAACAATAATCGGAAAAATGTTAATTAATAATTTCATAGCTCCTTTTTTATTATTTATTGAAGTTGTACCTTCCAATGTAGTCGGTAAGATTCTCTTCGGGGAGAATAATGTTAAAGTTATCCCAAAAACTCTTATCATAAGTAAAAGATGTCTCAGAAAATACATCTTTAGTGGATATCCTCTCATCTTTTTGAAAAGGAGTAACATCTGTAAACTCTGTTCTACAGTTTACCATCTCAAACCAAGCGTGCAGATCTGAGCTGAAAAATCTCTTTTTTCTCTTTACCTTAAAGTGCAAATCCCCTCTTACGTGGTTGAGAAAGTATGCTCCGTTGGTGTTACGATAAGAGACAGAGTAGGAGATTTTTTCCGGGATTATATCCAAACCTCTACTCCGTTTAATAATAAAATCGTCGGCTGCCGCTTTTATATATTTTTGATTTATACTGAATTCTGCTTTTACAATGGCGTAATTCTCGGCATCTATATACACCTTACCTTTAAACAGAGGCAGAGGCACATCGTCTTTCTGTTCAAAGGAGATAACATATACTCGCCTTTCGTCTATTACTGTAATGTCGGAGTGAGAGTAGTTGTACTGCCACATACTCTCGTGGCTCAGAAAGTCGGGTAGGTTTTTGGCAATATCCAAAAGAAGCGAGGAGTTTATGCTCGATTTTATCTTTGTTACCAAGGTGTCTTTGTTGTCGTGAGTAGAGAGTTTCCTCATCTTGAGCACCTTAACCTGCTCACTGGCTGCGCTGCTGTTAACCCCTGTTTTGTATATTTTTAATACTGCTTCGCTAAGTGTTAAAGAGCTTCGGTACTCAACTCCCTCTCTGTAAAACGACGTTATGTAAACAGGGTCTCTCCCGTAGTTTACGCTTCGATTCTTAACCACCTCCCTTATTGTTCTGTTAGGGTCAATCACCCTAACTACAACCTCTTGCAGGGGTATAATCTTTGGATCTAGAAAGTAGGTCAGGTACTGTCTCTCCAGAAGGGATATTCTTATTATCCTGCTCTCGAATCCCATATGGGAGATACGAACCAGTGAGTGTTCCAACGAGTCGGGGATAAGCAGTCTAAACTCTCCATCGTTATTGGTTACTGTCCCTATGGTGCTCCCCTCTACAGATACCGAGGCGTAGGGGATAGACTCAGAGGTTATACGGTCTAACACCCTTCCACCCACACTTACACGCTTTAGGGTGTCTCTTTTACTCTGCAACAGGTTCTCTGCACCGGCAGGGGGCTTGGGTATCTCTTGCCTATCCTCCTCTATGGAGTGTTGAGAAGGAAGGTATATAAGAGCATGGTCTCCCTCTGTCTTTACTCTGAGCAGGGTGTTTCCCGTTATCATGTGAACGGCACTCTCAAGAGAGTAGCTACCGTCGGGGATTTTCACTCTTCTGCTATTATCTACCACTCTGCTGTCGTAAATAAAGTAGAGCCCGGTTTGACGAGTAACCTGGTTAAAGAGAGAGTATGCTGTACCTCTTGCCCGTTTAAATACGATCTCTCTTTCAGGATTAAGCCCAAAAGCTCCCGACCATATGGCAAGAAGCGTAAGGAGAGCAATCACAAACCTCCCTTTGAGTATTGGGTTACCGGAGCTCATTTTGCTTATGTATTATGGGTGAATCTTAATTACTCCATCTTTTACCGTCATGTTCAAATTAAGGACAAAGCATATCATAGAGGCAGCGGAGTCGGGGGAGTTACCAGAGAAGGTGGCAGTTATTACTCTCTCCCCTATAGAGCTGTCTATGTCTAAAGCCATATCTGTGTTGTACTTGTTGATAGCTTGGGCAACATGGGCGAGTGTTTCGTCTTTAAAGTGCACTCTTCTCAGGTAGCCAAACAGCTCTCCTTCATGGGATGAGTCTTTAACCTCCAGATTGCCGTTGCTTACAACAGCAATCTTTCCTGCATCTACAATCTCGCTCTTACCGGTAGATTTTAGAATAACTTTTACCCTGCCGGTGTGTACAGATACCGATGCCTGTTTTTGTGTAAGCGGACTCTCATCCAAATCTGAATTAACATTAAAAGAGGTTCCCAGCACCTCTATCAGGAGTTGGCCGGTCTCTATTATAAAGGGTCTTTTCTCATCTCTGCTTATGTCAAAGAATGCATCTCCGCTTAGCTTCACCTCTCTCTTATTTGAGTTGAACTCTTTTGGGAAAGACAATCTGGCATTAGCAGACATAAAGACTGCCGATCCATCTTCCAAAATCTTAACCAGTGAAGATTGAGGATCTATATTTGTGATTGTATCCAGTGTGCTTTTTTTGAACAGGAGATTAGGGGAGAAGATAGAAAACCCTATTAATATTACCACTGTTGCCGCTATGGCAAAAGCAGGCCTTTTGTAGAGCGGGGCTCTCTCTCTGCGGGCAGTAATAAGACCATCCTCTTCCAATCGCCGGTGTAATCTTTTCCAGGCCGCATCTGTCCTTGTATCTCTTATATTTTGATTCATGATATATTAGTATGATACTCTATTTCTTTTCGTAGTGTTTTAAGTGCTTTTGTCATCTCTGCTTCGACAGTCTTTACCGATAGTGAGAGGTTCTCTGCAATCTCTTTGTATTTAAGGTTTTGGAATCGGTGCATCTTAAATATTGCGAGTCTCCTCTCCGGCATCTTATCCATTGTGTTGTAAAGAAGCTGCTCTAACTCTTGTGCGCTTATGGTATCGGCAGAGTCGCATGAGTCTTGGGAATGGGTAAGGGAATCTATGTACTTGTTGTCTAGTTTTAGTCTCTCTCTGTATTGAATAGACCTGTTTCTTACTGCTGAGTAGAGGTAGCTTTTCAAAGAGCTTATTATGTTGATTTTATCTCTCTCTTTCCAGATATTATAAAATATATCTTGCACCGTGTCTTCTGCAACGTCTGTTCTTCCAGTAATTGTTGCCGCAAAGAAAACAAGGGGGGGGTGATACCTGCGGAACAGGGTTTCAAAGGCATCAATATCCCCCTCTTTAACTCGCTTAATTAGTAACAGATCGTTTAACATACGAGGTCAAATATACAAAAGAAACTTATTTTAGATTCTCTTTTTTAAGACGATTAACTGCGTACTCCAGTGACTCCTCGGGCTCAATAATGTTATAATCTTCCCAAAAATCTTTGTCGAAAAAGTTGTTCACTCTGTCTGAGAGAGATTGGCTCTCTTTAAATGCAAGTCTGAATGGAATTCTTGCCGCTGTCTCTGCTCTTCCTCCTGTAATCACTGTCTCTGAGACAATAGTGTAGTTAGTTGAAAATAGTCTTCTCTTCCAATCGCATTTGAACCTTACCTCACTTCTAACATAGTTGAGGTGACTCTTGCCGTCTCTAAGCTTATAGTTTACAAGGAAGGAGATCTCTTCCGGCCTGAATCTCATGCTGAATGGCTTTTTCCTTAAAATTGCCTGAGTTGCCTTGTTTCTGTCGTCCATACTTACGCTAAACTCGGCACGTGAAAAAGTTAGAGTCTCTCTGTCTATGTACAGCTTTCCGTAATGTAGAGCGTATGGGAGAATAACTTGTGGCTTAAAGCTTACTACATAGTGAGGACGATCCTCTATAGTTACCGACTCGGACATAGAGAACTTATAGTGAGATAGGGTCTCCGGGTTAAGCATAAGATCGGGGTTCTTTACAACGTCTAGGTAAATAGAGAGGTTTGGACCACCTAATAACTTAACCATTAATGTATCATCGGGCTTAGGGCTGATAAGTTTTCTACCTTTATAGATTTGCACAAGATCTTTATCAAGACCCTCTGCATAAGGGGTTTTGTATATTTCAACAACAGCTTCTGATACATTAATGTAACTTCTTCTCTTTTTAATAGTCTCTCTGTAAAAGCCGGTGAGCATATTGGAGTTTGAGCTGTAGTTCTTCTCTATATTGGCTATAGCTCTCTCTACCAACTTTTGCGCATCCATAGCAAGCACAGTAACCTCATCGAGTAGATTTGGCTTAGGTGTAAGGGCAATAACAACATTATCTATGTCACTGCCGTTTACCTCCATCTTGCTGGTAGAGTACCCAATATGAGAAACCTCAATACTTTTGGCATTAAGGTCTCGTTTAATTTTAATAGCGAACTCGCCGTTTGTATTGGCTATAGTTCCTACGTTTGTCCCAGAAACAGAGATTGTTGCATACTCAAGTGTTCTGTTGGTCTGCTTATCTTTTACTACTCCTCTTACGGTATAAAAATCTTTTAACTGCTGTGCAGATACCGGAGCAACGCCCACGATAAGGAGAGATATGAGCAGAATGACCTGGTTTTTAAAAAATGTTTTCATGATATTTTGGCATTAATTGGTTTTTTGTTTTCTATATCTAAGACAGACATGAAGGCAAAAACCCTATTTAATACCAAAACCGACGATACCTATTTTTTAACCTTTATTGTGCAACCAATTGCTACTGTAGTTTTTACCTCTGGATCTCTACCTGCCAACAGAGCGTTGAGAGCATCTTCTACATATCGTTTGTTTGCATCCGAAGCATCTTTATAGTTGTTGTCTATTGCCCCTATATATTTAACGATGTTGTTTTTGCCCTCTTTTTTTAGAATATAGACATGAGGTGTTCTCTCGGCACCGTAAACTGGGTAAACCTTTTGTCCTTCATCTATTAAATAGGGAAATGTAAATCCCTTCTCCTTTGCCCTCACCTTCATCAGCTCAAAACTATCTTCGGGTTGTGCTGCAGGATCGTTAGGGTTAATTGCAATCACAGGATAGCCGAGTGGTTTGTATCTCTTATCCAGCTCAACTATTCTATCTTCATAAGCTTTTGAGTATGGGCAGTGATTACAGGTAAATATTACAATATAACCTTTTGCATCACTAAAATTGGAGAGGGATACAAATTTATCGTCTATATTCTTGAGCTTGAAGTCTATTGCTGTGTCTCCCGGCTTATACCCTTGAGAGTAGGCAGTAAAACCTGCAAGAAGAAATATTGCAGTGAAAATTGTGTTTATAATCGATTTTTTCATTGGGTTACTGAATTTAATTGTTAATAAATTTTAAAACGGTCTCTTCCAGCTCCTCTTTTGTTATAGCCGATGGGAAAAACTTTAAACTCTTACCGTTTTTAATAAAAAGTGTTGCAGGAATAGCTCCCCCCCAAGAGGAGTCAACAGCAGGTATCCACTCATTCATTCTTTTGATGTCGTCTAAAAGATATAACTCTGCATCTAATTGCATGTTAGAGACAAACTGCTTTACAGAGTCATCAACTCTTTGTGAATCATCTAACGAGACCAGAATCATCTTAAAATTAGGATTCTGTTTGTACTTTTTGTTAACCTCCATAAAGTGGGGTAACTCTTTTACACAAGGGGCGCACCACGTAGCCCAAAAGTTCACCACATAAAGCACGTTGTCGCTTTTAGTATATAGTGGCTCAAGTTGGTCGAAATTAACAATATCTATCTTGGAAGAGAACTCTTTTGCCGAACACCCCGTAAGGGCAAATAGATACACTCCGGCTATTGTAATTAGCATTATCTGTTTTATACTCATAGGCCTGTTTTTTCTATTAACACACCAATAAGTAAAATTGTTTGATAAAACAGATTATAAAAACTACAGACTCAAAAACTCCAGAACCGGATAGATAGGTTCACCGAACCCAAATTTCCTGTAAAGTCTCTCTCCTGCCTTGGTGGTATGAAGTGATACTTTACTTATACCGCTCCCCGAGGCATATTCGAGCAACTTTTGCAGAACCATGGCAGAGACCCCCTGCTTTCTGGCTGCGGGAACGGTATACATATTAAGGATATCGCCCTCCAAATATACTGGTTTACAAAAGTCTCCCGGGATCTTCTTTATTATCATTGCGCCAAAGCTTATCGGCTCTCCGTTGATTGATGCAATATAGGCAACAACTCGCTCCTGTTCCAACGCCTCCCTAAAGAATATCTCAAGCTGCTCCTTTGTTTTCTCTAATAAAGAGACCTCCTGCTCTCCCTGGAGCTCTTTTAGGTAATCTATCCTATATTTAACCAGCAGCTCAACCATACTGCTGTCTATTCTGCTCAATACTACGTTGCTTAAATCTAGTGTCATTTTTTAAATATTATCTCTGTACTTTCTTGATATCTCCAATGCAGTAGACCCAATCCATAACTTATTGGGTGTTATTTTATCTATACGAGACCTATTAACCAGGTAGGAGCGGTGAATTCTTATAAATCTGGAGTCGAGCACCATCTGCCAATGGGTAATGTTCATCTTGGTTCTATATGATACATTTCCAACGGCTCTAACCCACACCTCGTCGTCATTCGACTCTATATACTCGATAGAATCTGTTGGAACAGTTATCTTTCTACGCTCAGAAACAAATGTGATAAACTCCGGAAACTCCTCCCCCGATATAGATTTAAATTTGTATTCTACAACCTTCTCTAATGATAAAAAGGAGACTACAATCATCCATAAAAAAAAAGGGTTGAAAACTATTGCAGAGTTCTCGTTAAGACCATAACTGAAAAAAAGAATATCTACACAGAGGATTGCCATATACTCAATTAGTAGCGTAAGCAGTGCAAGCAAAATAAGATGATAGATACCCTGCCACCTATTTTTGAATGAGATGTCTCTCCAGAAATATTTTGCGGCAATAACTCCCGGCAGTATGGTAAACGACAGGAGCAGAGATGACATATAATTTTCTACAGTGCTTATAAGCACACCGCTCAAGGCAAGTAAAACAATGCTCCAGAATATTATTGGGAAAAACCTTCTCATAATTCAAAATTAATCCATTTATTCCGGAAATTGTGAACAAAGGTGTCGTAAATTCCTGCAAAAAACCTCTTCAGGGGGATTTGACATCTCCGGAGGGGGTTAATCTCTCTCCTTTTGAGGGTTGGTATTAAGATGCGAGATAACTTTGTGATTGTATTTAAAAACAAAAAACTATGTCTATAAAGATTCTGTTTATTGAAGGAGGGTTATTAGGAATGACCATCCTTACTGTGCAGCTGATGCTGCTGATTCTTGCTGCCTGGAAGGCCCCCGCCTGGGTTAAAGAGATTGGTCTCATAACCCTTACTACCTGTGTTATCTATACTTTACTCAGCGCTTATCAGGTGTGTATTGCAGTGCAACTGGCAGGAGATATTGGCATGGGTGTGATGGCGGGAGGATTTAAGGTAATGCTGATACCTCTTATTTACGGAGTATCTATCTATCTACTGTCTTTAATATTTAGAATAGTCCAAAAACCTAGAATTTAAGACCCTTTACATGGTCGATCATATTGGGCATAAATAGATCAAATTTTTTTCTTAGGATATCTTCATTCTCCTTTAAAAAGGTTATGCTTAATTTAGAATCTATTGCCTTTGACTTGTAAACAGACATAATGTATAGAGACTCCTCCAGACCCTCATAGGTAGAGTACTTTTTTAATCTATTTGACCCGATAAAGTGAAAAATAAAACCCTTTACCCTTTGAGGGAGCCAATAGTAGTTCAATATGGCAGAGAAATAGAAATCCCGGGCAAAACTACTTAAATTTTGCTCGGGGTTGTATTTTCTAAACTCAGAGGCCAGCAGATAGTCGAAGTACATATCGGCAATTATTCCAGAGTACCGTTCAAAAGTTGGTCTAAGTATCTCCAAGGTATCTATAAACAGAGGATGGTTGTCTGTAAACCTATCTATCTCTCTATGCATTACTATCCCTTTTTGAATATCGCCCGGAAAGTTTAGATAACTCCTCCCTTTTACAAAATCTCCTATAAAGTTACCTATCTGCAATCTCCGATTGCTTCCCGAGAGAAATATATGAGCCAGATAGTTCATCCACCCCAAAAGTAGAAATAATTGTTTGAAAACTATTTTTCAACTAACTTAATAGTTTAAAAAGTTCGCTTTATGACTAATGATTCTTCACATATTCCCTTTGCTCGTCTTATGCGTTATAAGCCACTCCTGATAGGCATAATGCTTTGTGCAGGAGTTCTTTCAATTTTGTGGATAGCAACAAATAATGAGAGAGAGATGCATAACAACATACTTATAAAAACCAAACAAATAGCTGCGGCACTAGATGTAGAGCGAATAAAAACACTCAGCGAGATCTCGGCAGAATCTCACTCGGGGGAGTATATTAGGCACAAGGAGATGCTTGCCTCTGTAAGAGATGCCAACCCCGACTGCAGGTTTGCTTACATTATGGGTCAAAGAGTAGATGGTGCAGTTATCTTTTATGTAGACAGTGAACCAATTGGCTCAGCAAATGAGTCGCCCGCCGGACAGGTATACGAAGATGCAACTCAGGCGATGATGGATGTCTTTAATAATAAGGTATCTATAACAGAGGGGCCGGTAAAGGATCGCTGGGGTACTTGGGTTTCTGCTCTCACACCACTCACCCATCCAAAGAGCGGAGAGCTGATTGCAGTTCTAGGCGTGGATTACTATGCTGATAGATGGATAACCGATATAATGAAAAGCACAGCGGTTCCTGCAGGATTGATTGTGATGGTTTTAATAATGTCTTTTGTTTTAATTATCCTACACAGAAGAACAACGTTAATGGAGATTAATGAACAAAAATATAAGCATCTGTTCGAGGGGGCAGCCGGAGGGATAGCCGTTGTTAGGGGCGACAAAATAATCCTTGCAAACTCTGCTTTGGCACATGTTACGGGGCATACTCTGGAAAATCTCTTAAGAGAACCCTTTATAACAATTATTCACCCCCAGGATAGAGAGATGGTAATTGACCGTTATACCAGACGAATGAAAGGTTATGATGTAGAGACAGATTACGATTTTAGAGTAATCTCATGTGATGGTACGGTTAAATGGGTTAATATTGTCTCTCAATTAATTAATTGGGATGGCAAGAGTGCCAACCTTAGCTTCTTTACCAATGTAACAGACAGAAAAAACAGCGAAGATAAGCTAGCACTAATGTACCATGAAACAACCAGAATGAACAGACTTATGCAAGGTAGAGAGGAGAGGATAATTGAGCTCAAAAAAGAGGTAAACAGACTATCTATGCAGCTCAACCAAGGATTAGTATATAAAAGTGTCGAAAATACAGGTGATTACAATAACTAAATTACATGCAAGAGAGCAACAACAATACTTCCCGGGAAAAAATTCTTATTAAAGGAGATAACTACATCTCCTTAAAAAAGATAGGAGATTCAATCGTATATATGGTTTCAGAACCCGGCTCCAATCTTAAAAATCACGATTTAGACAGATTTAATTCTGTTATAGATAGTTTTTGTGCAGACACCGGGGTGAGAAAGCCATACGTACAAATTCGCAACCTTGGCGCCACAACAGGGAGGGTCTCCTTTAACGTAATGAAAAGAGAGATACGCTATTTTTACGATAATCAGGAGACTATGGTTGGTTTAGTTCTACTAAACGGCCCCTCGTGGCTAAAACCGTTTATTAGTCAGGGTATGCGTTATTTTAATCCAAAATTTAGAATAGCTATCGCAGATAAGTACGACGATGCCGTAAATGCAGCGTATAAGATACTGGAGGGAAGGATGGAGAATCCATACCAAACTCTTGAAAGCGATTCAAAAGAGGGGATATTTATTACTCCAAAAGATCTGGAGGAGTTGAGCTTTGCGCTATCGGTGCTTCTAAATCACCAAGACGAAGATCTACAAGAGACTATTGTATCGCCTCACAATCCACTATCTTACCTTACCGAATCTCTACGGTTGGTTAAAAACGATATAATTGAACTTAGAGAGAACGAGAGGCGCATTCAAAACGAAAGACTGCAGGAGTCAGAAGCTACCAGGAGGCAAATGCTAAGTATGTTGGAAGATGCCGATTCGGCCAGAACAGCACTTCTGAAGGAGGAGGAGTCTAAGCGCATATTGTTGGATAACATTAATATACAGGTGTGGTATCTTACAAATGAGTACACTTATGGAGCTGTTAATAAAGCATATGCCGACTTTCTTGGGATGAACCAAGAGGAGATTGCCTTTAAGAGTGTCTATAATATCTTCTCTCCGGAAATTGCAGAGAGATATGTTATGGCAAACAAAGAGGTATTTCAAGCAAAAAACAGTGTAGTAACAGAGGAGTGGATAAATAACGCCACGGGAGATAAGAGATTGTTTGCCATAACCAAAACGCCAAGATTAAATACAGAGGAGAAAGTTGAGTACGTTGTGTGTTGGGCAGCCGATATTACAAGGCAAAGAGAGGCAGAGGAGGAGATAAAGGAGAGCGAAGCGCTGCAACGCTCACTGCTGGAAAATATCTCTGTAGGAATCATGCTTGTGAACCCAGATACCAAGATTATTGAAAGCGTTAACTCTTTTGCTGCAAATATGATTGGAACCACAGCCAATAATATAATAGGAAAACGTTGTCACTCTTTTGTCTGTGCTGCCTTGGAGAACAATTGCCCGGTTTGCGATAAACATCAGTCGGTAGATAATTCCGACCGTGTTCTTTGCCGCTACGATGGGAGCCAAATTCCTGTTCTTAAAACGGTAAAGCTCATCAAGATAAAGGGCAGAGATCTGTTGCTGGAGAGTTTTATAGACATATCAGAAAGAAAATTTTTCGAAGATGAGTTGGCAAAACTATCCGAATTACAGCAGATGATAATGAACATGGCCTCTAAATACATCAATCTTAAAGTGTCTGAAATAGAGGCTGGAATCAACCAATCTTTAGCAGAGCTAAGCAGCTTTGTGAATGCCGACAGAGGTTATATTTTTGAATACGACTGGATTAAGAACGACTGCAATAATACTTATGAGTGGTGCAACTCAGGGGTTGAACCTCAGATAGATGAGCTTCAAGAGGTTCCCCTTGATATGATTCCTTGGTGGGTAGAGAAGCATAAAAGGGGAGAGCCACTATACATCCCCGATGTTTCTGCTCTTGATGAGGGCGACGGTGTTAGAGATATATTAGAACCTCAGGATGTTAAGAGTTTACTAACCGTCCCAATGATGGATGGCGATAAATGCTTAGGATTTATAGGATTTGACTCTGTTAGAAATTACCACAACTACTCCGAGAAGGAGAAGCATCTTTTGCTGGTATTTGCACAGATGATTGTAAATGTAGGCAATAGAAAAAAATCGCACGATATTATTGCACATCAGATAAATACTCAAGAGCTTATAACAGAGATCTCCTCATATTTTGTTAGTGCAGATATTGAAAATATTGACTCTAAGATTGAAAGAATGCTAAGTGAGACGGGTAGGTTCTTCAATTTAGACAGGTGTTACTTACAATCTGTTTCTGAAGAGAACTCAACTATCTACATCACACACGAATGGTGCAATCAAGAGAATCCCTCCCAAAAGGGGGAGAGCTCTCCCTTGTCGGTTCCTATCACTGCCAATAACCAAATAGTTGGCTATCTGGGATTTGATTCGAATGGATATAAAAATGAGTGGAGTGAAAATGAGATAGGATTTCTCAAAGTACTTGCCAACACAGTAGCTGATGCTTTTACCAAGGTAAAAACAGAAAAACAACTTATCACAGCCAAAGAGCAGGCCGAAGCTGCAAACCGAGCAAAATCGGAGTTTCTGGCAAGTATGAGTCACGAAATCAGAACCCCAATGAACTCTATACTAGGGTTTAGCGAAGTATTGCTCAACACTACCGAAAATCCAAAACACAAAAGTTTTCTTAAAACAATACTCGATAGCGGAAAAACATTGTTACTTCTTATAAACGACATCTTAGACCTCTCAAAGATAGAGGCAGGGCATATGGAGATCTCCCCCGAACCTGCCGACCTAAGGGTAATAGCAAATGAGATAAAACAACTCTTTACACAGAAAGCAAAAGAGAAAAACATCGACTTTATTGTGGAGGTAGAGGAGAACTTTCCTCAAACAGTGATAATTGATGAGATAAGAGTGAGGCAAATACTTCTGAACCTTACAGGTAACGCAATAAAATTTACGCATGAGGGGTACGTGAAGATTAGTATCAAATTGTTGAGCGACAAAAATGGGGTAGTAGATTTTGAAATATCGGTATACGATACCGGAATTGGAGTAGATAAAAAAGATCAGGAGAGAATTTTTGAGTCCTTTACGCAACAATCGGGGCAAGACTCTCGCCAATACGGCGGTACTGGATTGGGGTTATCTATCACTAAGCGCCTTTGTGAATTGATGAACGGAGAGATAGGGCTCGAAAGTGAGAAAGGTGAATATAGCCGGTTCTATGCCAGGTTTTACGACATCAAATATAGCGACGATGTAGTTGAACAGGACAATTTTTATACTTGGGACGACAACGAAATTATTTTCAAAGGATCAAAGATTCTTGTAGTAGACGATGTGCCGTATAATAGAGATCTTGTGATAGCATTTCTAGAAGATTATAATCTTCAGATTTTTGAAGCAGAGAATGGAGAGACAGCTGTAGAGCTTTGCAATGCATACGATTTCGACCTAGTCTTTATGGACATCAGAATGCCCGGAATGACAGGATACGAAGCTACAGAACTTATAAAAACCAGCACCCAAAAAGCTATACCCCCTGTTGTTGCTCTAACGGCATCTACCATGAAAAGCGACCTTGAGAGGTTAAGAGCTCTTTTTGACGGTTACCTTAGAAAACCTGTACAAAAGAGATCATTAATAAATGAATTAATAAAATTCATACCATACGAAAATGTGGATAAACAACTAGAGATCAATGATATAGAAAACAAACCCAATGATAAGGATATAAATGTAGAGATTGATCCCCAGATTAAACTATTATTCCGTAATAAGTTCTTTCAAGAGATAAATAATCAGATAAACAGTATGATAATTGATAGTCTGGAGGAGCTTGCACAAAATCTAAGCAACTTTGCACAAGAGCATAACCTGAAACAACTTACCAACAAAACAGACGAGCTTAAAAACTCAATCGAATCATTCGAAATAGCAAGAATCCAAAGCAGTCTAAACGCAATCAACTCACTATTCAACGATTAACTCAATACCAATGAACCATACAGATAAAAAAGCGGCAAAAGATGTTATTTTGGTAGTTGACGACCAACCCAACAATCTTAAAGTGATTGCAAGTGTACTGGGCGGCGACTACTCCCTTAGTATAGCCAACAACGGAGCCAGTGCTCTTAAAATACTTGAAAACAACACGCCCGACCTTATCCTTTTAGATATCATGATGCCCGGGCTGGACGGCTTTGAAGTTTGCAGAAGAATTAAGGAGACAGAACGAATAAGAGATATCCCCGTTATTTTTCTAACAGCCAAGACCGATATAGAAGATGTAGTCAATGGATTTAATTGCGGAGCAGTAGATTATATTACAAAGCCATTCAACTCAACCGAAATAAAGGTTAGAGTGCAAAATCATTTGAATTTGAAGCATGCTTTAGATGAGCTTAAAGCTACAAATGCAAAACTAATAAAACTCAATGCTACCAAAGATAAATTTTTCTCAATCATTGCTCATGACCTCAGAAGCCCATTTAACAGTATTCTAGGGTTTAGCGAATTACTGTCAAATCAAATTAATGGAAAAGATCTTGATACTATAGAGGAGTATGCAGGATTTATTAAGCAATCATCCAAACAGGCAATGAACTTATTGACCAATCTTTTAGAGTGGGCCAGATCGCAAACCGACACTATAGAGTTCAATCCTCAAAAGCTAAATCTGGAGATACTGATAGAAGAGACATGCCAGATTTTTGATAGAATTGCTCTTCAAAAAGGGATAAAGATAGAGAGATCTCTACATAAAAACTTAGAGGTTATTGTTGACAGTCATATGATATCTACTGTTCTGAGAAATCTCATCTCTAACGCGGTAAAATTTACCCGTCAGGGTGGAGAGGTGTCTATCTCTGCAGAAAAAGAGGAGGGTGAGATAGTAGTCAGGGTGTGCGATAATGGGGTAGGAATTCCTGCCGGCAGGATAGGCAGAGTGTTTGAAATAGAGAAAGGCAACTCTACACCGGGTACAGCCAATGAAGAGGGTACAGGCCTGGGCTTAATTCTGTGCAAGACCTTTGTAGAGAGATGGGGAGGTTGGATTAAGGTAGAGAGCGAAGAGCATAAGGGGTCGGTATTCTCATTCTCTATACCTTTATAAAACCCTTAAATATTCTGCAAGTAGACTATAAGGTTGGTGTCGCGATCTATGCCCAGCTTTTGGCGTAACCGTTGGCGTGCTTTCTTGAGTGCCTCTTCTGACTGAAACGTGATATTGGCAATGTCTTTACTGCTCATATTGAGCTTTAGAAAAGCACACAACTTTCGTTCGTTTGCCGTGAGGTTGGGGAAACTCTCATTAAGCTTTTGGTAGAAAGAGTTGTGAACCTTTTGGAAAAGCAGTTCAAATTCATTCCAGTTAGAGGAGCGCGAAATTCGTTTAAAATCGAGAATAAGCGAATGAATTACTCTTTGACCCTCGGGGGTTGCGCATTTTAGAACGGCCTCCAGTCTGCTCACTGTTTCTACATCTCTCTCGGAATTTTGAATAAGTTTTAACGATGCCGCTGTAAGTGCCTTCTGATTCTGTTCGAGTTCTATGTTAATTCGCGCTATCTCCAGCTCCAGCAAACGCTTTTTCTCCAGCTCCAGGTTGCGCATTGCCTGCTCGGCAAGTTTACGTTCTGTAATATCGAAGCTACAAATTAGCACTCCGCGCAGATTGTTGTTGAAATAGTATGGCAGACAGGAGGTATAAATGTAAGTTCTTTGGTTGTCCTTATCTGTGTGATTTTCAAAATGAATCGCAGTGCCATTGAGCGCTTGTGCGATATGTTCGGTATCATCGATTTTTTTTCCAATCAACTCACTTTTATCCAATCCGCAAAGAGAGGCGTAGCCGTTGTTTGCAAATATATAGTTCATATTGCTGTCTATGAGAGATATAAATGCCGGAATGTTATCTGTGATTTGAGTTAACAGTCTCTCCCTCTCTTGTATCATCTCATTGGCAACACTTAGCTGTTCGTTCGACCGGCTCAGCTCACTGTTAAGAACAACCAGCTCTTCATTTAACTGCCTAATATCGTCTTTTTGCCTGGTAAGCAGCTGGTTTACCTGATTTTTGAACCTGTAAAGACGATGTATATACAGTGCAAGCAGCGATACCAAGATAAAGGAGAGTGCAAGAGTTAAAATAATTGCATGTTGCTGCTTTCTGCGTGCACTATCTATAACATCTTTTTTATGCTGCTCCAGAGCAATGGCCTGCTTCTCCTTCTCGAATTTATAGGTAAACTCCAGTTCGGTTATCTGCTTAACATTACTTTCATTAAATATTTTATCACTAAACTCTTTGTATAATCGGCTATGGTGGTACGCACTCTTATAGTTATTCTTTGAAGCATAAACCTCAGATAGCAGTTTATGCAAATCCTTCTCAAATTCAATTAATTTAAGTGCTTTTGCAATCTCGAGACTACTTAGAGCATAGCTAAGAGCTCGAGAGAAATCTTTTTTAACATTATAGATGTTTGCAATCTGAAATTTTGCAGCGCACAGAGATATCTTTATGTTCGCCGACTGAGACAGTTCATGTGCCTCACTAAACATCTCTAAAGCCCGGTCGAAATTTGACTCCATAAAGTAGAGTTGCCCTATACTAAGGAGAATAGTAATTCTAAGGTTGGGAATCTTTAAGTTTTTACTCTCCTCCAGAGCTTGCAAGAAATTCTCCAGAGCTTTTTGTCTGTCTTTTTGCAGATATATCAACCCAATATTATGCCGGCTACCGGCTAATGCATGCATATCATTATTCTGTTGGGCTATCTCTATCACTTTTTGGTTGTACTCCAGTGCCTTTTGGTAGTTTTTCTGGGCAAAGTATATGCTGCCCAAACTAATTAAGCACTTAGAAACAGTATTCATATCTGCTATCTCTTCGCTAAGCTTTAATCCGTTCTGGAAACACTCCAACGCAATAGGGTAGTTACCGTGAGTTGTATAGATATTGCCTAATGAGTTGTAAGATAGTGCCGTATTTCTTTTATCATCTACCGATTTAAAAATTATTAGTGCTTGATTGAATCCCTCCACAGCCATTTGAACCTTTCCCATCCTGTTATAGGTTCTGGAGAGATTAAAAAGATATTTCCCCAACTCCTCGGAGTTGTTGGTCTGTTTTGCAATATCTATTGCCTTTATATAGTAAACAACAGCTATAGAGTCTTTGCCGGTTTGTCCAAACACCGTACCTATAGCATGGGTGTATTTACCAACCTCCTTTTTTAAGCCCTCTCTTTGGGCTATTGCCAGCGCATCTTCAAAAAAACCGAGGGCCTTTTCATGATCTCTGTTAATGTATGTTATCCCCTGCAGCCACAAACTTTCTGCCTCTCCCTTAGAGTAACCCAGCTCTTTAGCAAGATTGTAACTCTCTGTTGCATACTCTTTTGTTTTATCTATTTGGGAGGTGTATAAATCAAAGGCAATTTTATTGAGCAAATTTACACGAGCAGTATCCTTTTTTGTATGGCTGTTTAAAATATTGATAAGAGTATCTGCATTTGGGGATTGCCCGCAAACCGAATTATAGAGTAGTGTAAAAAAAACGACCAGGAATTTACCCGTTCGTACGATTCTAAATAGCATATTATGTTAGGTTAAGCCAAAATAAAAGACAAGTATACAAATATTTTTTCTGCTTGTCCACATTTTGTCCCCCCTAATTTTAGTACGGTCTTGTATCACGAGCTTATCTTTGTGGTACCAAAATAGGGTGCTCCTAAGACACTTAAAATGATTTATAATATTAACTCAATTTTTTAAAAGATGAAAAAACTAACATTAATTCTGGCAGTCCTTGTACTCGCTCTTTCTAGCAGCCTATCGGCACAAAACAATCCTGCCCTATTTGGAAACAACAGCAAGCACATTAGGGTGGGTGCCGGTATTAACTCTTATGGAATTCCAATTGAGGTTTCATACGATCAAGGGTTTAAAGAAAATCTGTTTGGTGTAGATAAATTGAATCTGGGCCTAGGCGGATACGTAGGATACTATGGTAACAAAGAGAGCATAGGAGTTTGGACAGATGGTGAGGAGTTTGGCTACAAATATTCACACATTATAATTGGTGCACGAGGTCTTTTCCACTATCCACTAATACCAAAAATTGATACCTATGCCGGTCTTATGCTTGGTTATAATGTTGCTAGTGCTAAATTCTTTGGAGCAGGAACCGATCCCGGCAGCGCTTCTGCAGGTGGTCTGGCTTGGGGTAGCGTAATTGGAGCACGTTACCAGTTCAACAACAATTGGGGCATATATGCCGAAGCAGGATACTCAATATCTTACCTTAGCTTTGGTCTAGTTTACAAATTATAAAAATCCGCTAAAGTCAACTTTTGTTTCCAATTGCCGGCTTTTAATCGTATACTCTGCTTTAACAAGTGGAGCCCGATTAAAAGCCGGTTTTTCATTTGCATTTAATATTTGAATTCACGGCATAATATTCAAGTTTTGTCATAAATTGTCAAAACATAAGGCCAATTTTGTATAATTAAATTACTTATTTAAATACAATTAATTATGGAAAAAAGGCATCAAGTTCACAACCTTATTATTTTAGACGAGAGCGGATCTATGGAGAGTATTAAGAACAACATAGTGAGTGGGTTTAATGAACTGGTTGAGACAATAAAGGGAATAGAAAAACAGTACCCAGAGCAGGAGCATTTTATATCTTTTGTATCCTTTAACGGATTAGGAATAAAAGAGCATATATTTCTCGAACCCGTAAGCAAGCTTAAAAAAATTGATCATAGAAAGTACAGACCTAACGCCTCTACACCACTTCTAGATGCTATGGGTTATAGCATAAATAAATTAAAACAATCCTTAGAAGAGAGGCAAGCAGATTTTAATGTTCTGGTAACAATTTTGACAGATGGAGAAGAGAACTCATCACGGGAATTTTCCGGCTACCAGATAAGAGCCCTTGTAGAGGAGTTAAAGCAGAAAAGATGGACATTTACCTACATTGGAACAGACCACGATGTGGAGAGAGTTGCAATCTCTCTCTCTATTGAAAACACAATGGTATTTGAGAAAAATGTAGATGATATAAAGGAGATGTTTAAAAAAGAGCAGTATGCAAGAGCAAAGTATAGTGAAAAAATACGAGCCAATGAAGACACGGCAACAGAATATTTTACGAATGATTAGCAAATAAATCTTTTGTAAAATGCATATAAATCTTTGACACTTCTTCTTGAAGCGGCAGAACTTAACGAACTCTTTTTGTGGAAAAAGGATTCTGAGGCAAGGGTTGCTATGTATATTTTTGCGATAAGGAGTTAGCGGCACATTTTGAATCCCAGCTTGCTCAACCGAATAAGCAAGAACAGCAGCCATCTGTACAATCGTTTAAAGGGCCAAGAGTAGAAGCAGAAGTTAGCGATAGCGTGAAGTATGTAGATTTTCTCCCTTTATTTTATACCATATTGTTACCCTACAAACTTGGACAAACCCCATAAACAGGATTGCCATCGGCGTCATATAAGATTGGTAATCTGAATCTTGATGAGTCAAGCATTCTTTGATTGTCGTAGGTAGCATGAGAATATACGAAGAAATTATTTTGAGAGAGCGATCTTATAAAAGCTCCTTCTATTACGCCTAAGTTCTTAAACCCGTTGATTGCATTGTCATACTCTTCAAAATATTCATAAACATGAATGTCTCTTGCTTCCACATTGTCAATAAAACCCTTGATGTGAACCAACGCTATTGCCACCATTCCGGCAGTTGCTTAGTATCCATCCCAACAATCCTTCGTATAATCCTACCTATTTGGTCTAGGTATAACTCTCTTTTTTGCGGGCTATATGGAATATCTTAATTATCAATCTTTCTAGTTAACGCCATTAGGTATAATTTAGTATTAGTTCTTAGGAAGAGCAACAGAATTCTTGTAGATGACTCTGGATGCTCTTCCGTTATTATATTCAATAATTGAGCAAAACGGCGAGCCACCCGAAATATTTGTAAATGACAAGTAGTTATTACCAGGGTTGGTGTAGATAGCCTTAAATTCTACCAACGATATTTACAACAAAAAGCCGCTTAAATAATAGGTTGAAGAACATTTTAGATGATAGAACAATGGCTTTAGAAAAAATATTTGGAAGATTTTGATAGATTATTTAGCCAAATCAACCCAGAATATTGTTCCCTCATTTTCGTTGCTTATAAAATCTACTTTGCCATCAAGGTAATTTTCTGCTAACAACTTAATACTGTATGTTCCTATACCTCTGTTCAATCCTTTAGTACTGAACGATCTCTGGAACATCTGCAACTGAATATCTTCAGGCATGACCTCATCATTCCTTATCCAAAACCGTATTTTATCTCCGGCCTCTTTTACCCCTGCCATAACAGAACCGTTTGTCTTAGTAGCTTCAAGAGCATTTTTAATAAGATTCATAAGAATTCTCTGGATTAAAATCCTGTCTGTCCGAAATATAGTATTATAAGAATCCTCTGCCACAGATACAACTTTATTTTTTAAAGCTTCATGAGATTTAATTTTCAAAATGGAAGACTCCAATATTTCCAGAGTATTTATTGAGTCAATTTTTACCTGAAGATCTCCGTTTTCAGCTGCTTTTATCTCTCTGTGAATTAATATTTCTTCTAGAATATCTCTGCTGGCCTCTTCTGAAAGATCAATCAGCTCCTTAGATCCCTCAGGGTCAATACCCTCCTTTAAAATTGTTAACAACCCATTAAGGCCACCGGCACGATTGAGGATATCATGAAAAAATATTTTTTCAAGAGCCAACCTCCTCTTTTCATCGCTAATGTCTAACATTGATATAACATAGAAGGTATTATCTGAAAGGACAATTGGCATTACGGTAACATTTAAATCCCAACTTATGAGTTTTCCGTCTATGCTTGAAGATATTCGACACTCTTTTGTGGATTTTAAACCGGTTTTCTGACTATCCAGAAAAGCATTTACTAGGCCACAGTATGCACATGATCTTGATGTTCCGCAACCATATGGCTCCTCTTTTGAGTGTACACATGAAATAACCTCTCCCATTCTTTTGCCAAGAATAGATTCAATTGATTTATCTCCCAGCAAAGACAATAATCCTTCGTTAGTGTAAATAATCTGACGATTGTTATCGGCAATTGCCCCTATTCCACTCATTGCTCCAAATAGCTCTCTGAAGAGTTTGTTTGAAGCAATAATTTGGGTATCCTTTTTTATCTCATCCGATGAAGATCTTGAAGCAGGAGCAAAATGAGTTATCTCGTCCATGGTTTTGATGTGTGAAAATGTTATTTTTATTAACCCCATAACAAATATAACAAATATGCCGGTATGTTGGGCGAGTACGGCAGCAACTCCCTATATTTGTAATAAACATCTATAAATACAAAAAAAATGACCTTCGAAGAAATCGTTAATTACCGGCGTTCTGTAAGATTATACAAAGATACCCCCATCGATCCCGAGAGAGTTAGGCATTGCTTAAAGCTGGCATCGCTCTCTCCTAACAGCTCCAATATGCAGATGTGGGAGTTCTACCATATTACCAACCCCGAAACACTCAAAAAGCTTGCAGTGGCATGCCTAAGCCAGCAGGCAGCAACATCGGCACAGCAGATGGTGGTATTTGTAACCAGGCAGGATCTGTACCGGAAAAGGGCTAAGCAGCTCATTGAACTCGAAACCCAAAATGTGCTCAAAAACAGCCCCGTAGAGAAACATGAAAAACGCATCAAAACCTGGAAGCTATACTACGGATATGTAATGCCGTTTCTCTATTCACGCTTTCTGGGGATTCCGGGAATATTCCGTAAAATCCTCGTTGGCCTCATAGGCCTCTTCAGACCAATCACATACCAAGTTTCTGAGGCAGACACTCGCGTTGTGGTTCACAAAACCTGCGCTCTGGCCGCACAAACTTTCATGCTAGCTATGGCTGCCGAAGGATACGACACCTGCCCAATGGAGGGACTAGACAGCATTAGGGTAAAGCGGATTCTAAAATTGCCTGCCGGTACCGGAATCAATATGATCATTTCCTGTGGAATCCGTGCAGAGGGCGGAGTCTGGGGAGACCGGATGCGAGTCCCATTCGACCAAATCTATAAACAAATCTAACTTTTCTTAAGGGGTATAGAGTTGATTGTGAATTGAAAATAAAATTTATATATTTGATATGGAAGTGTATAAGTTTTGCTCGCACTGTTTTACTGAACTCATGCTTCAATTATGACTTTTCCAGAGGAAACCTTTTAATAAATTTAAATATGAAATCCGTAAAATTATTTTTCACACTGGTGTTGATGTCACTATTTTTCACTACTTGCATCAAGGATGATATAAATGACTCCAAAATATCAATTGAGGTCTCCGGGATTGAGTTTATTCCCAACGTTTTTTCTGAAAACGGCAAAATCATTGGAGTAGATGCAGACATTGCTTACCAGGCGATGCAAAACGCGGGGATCAATTCTAAATTTAGCATTTCCAATTCATGGCAAGATGCCTATAATGCCACCTTAACAGGTCTCAACAAGGCGCTTTTGACCGTTTCATTTACCCCGGAAAGGGCAGGGCTTTTCAAATGGGCAGGTCCCACAAGTCAAGGAATGTACGGAATATTTGAAAAAGGACGTTCGGACTTCATCTTCCCCCTTCCCATAGATGAGTGCAAAAAACTCCCACAAATTGCTGTAGTTAGAGGATGGTTAGAGACAACATCACTTGAAGAATTGGGCTTTACAAACTTAGTCTATTACAATACCTACAATGAGGCGCTGGCTGCTTTCATGAACAATGAAATAAAATACATTTCAAGCGATTTCTATCATTTAACCTCTACACTTCCTTTGGGTTATTATTTAGAAAATGTCAATGCAGTAACCCGATACAGAACTGTTTATTACTACATTGCCTTTTCAAAAGATGTAAGCGACGCTGTTGTAAACAAGGTTCAGGGAGAAATTGAAGCGTTGATTAAAAATAACACCACCGTATCAATCATCCAAAAATATATCCCAAGAATGATAGATAATTTTGTGGCGGGTACTATCCAGCTTTTTACCGAATATTCACCTCCAAGTAGTTATTCAATTGGAGAAGGTACTTCATATGATGTAAAAGGTTCCTCCATAGATATCTTGAATGTAATTATGCAAAGAGCAGGGTACGCAAACAAAATCAACCTAACCCAGTGGAATGATGGTTACGCAATAGCACAATATCTGCCAAACAGTGCAATATTTGCCACTGCCCGTACACCGGAACGTGAAAAAAAGTTTCAATGGGTTGGTCCAATCTCTACAAACAGAACATTCTTCTATACCCTTGCAGGGTCGGGGCTACAGGTTCAAACGATAGAACAAGCGAAGGCACTCAAATCTATAGCAACGCCCAATGGTTGGTTTACCCATGAATATCTTTTGAACAATAACTTTAAAAATATCAACGCAACAGCACTTACATCTGAGGATGCATTCAATCAGCTTGTAAATGGAGCAGTTGAGGCGGTTCTATTGCCGGAAATTGATTTAAATTGGCTTGCAGAGACCAACAAGATTCCGCTCAGCAACATTAAACAACATTTGAAGGTAATGGATTATAACAGCTATATTGCTTTTTCCCTTAGCACTCCTAAAAATACCGTACAACAGTGGCAAAATATTCTGGATAAAATGAAATCTGACGGTACATTTGCAACTATCTGGAACAAATGGCATAATGGCGTACCGATGCCTAGTAATTGATAGTGATTAAAATAGATAAGGGCCCTACACATTTAAGGATTCTGCACGACTAAATGTTGCTACAGATGTTGTACAAAACCTAAAGCTAATCCTAAGGCCGATGATTATCCAAGAGTTGAATGTGACCGCTTAACAATCGATGGTACTCATTGTCAAGCTAATCAAGAACTTTTTGCCCCTAATTGCACCTAACCATAAAGAGAGTGACTTCTAAAGGTTTATTTCGGTTGCAAAAATAGTATTGTAGAATTTTTCAAGATAAATGATCACAGTACTCATCCCCTAAATTACTAGACTTAAATTATGCAATGTCAATATCGAGTATTTGAAGTGCGGGAAATCAAGTGGATAATATTTATTACTATGATCATAGTAATAACCTTGATTTTTATTGCTGTATTATTTCAATTTAGACTATTTAACCTTTTTGCTTTTCTTGGTCCGATATCTATAATAATCCAGAAAATCAGCACAAAATATTTAATTGACACAGATAAGATGACACTCTCTGTCAATCTGGGTAATAAAGAGTGGCGAAGAGTAAATCTCAGTGATATCTCCAAGATGGAAATTCATCGCAAGAAAAATGGGAAAATCAAAAAGATAAACCTTCGTAGTTCATCTAACCTCTTCTTTGCCGTAGAGCCAGCTAGAGGTGATGAATTTGCCGCTCATATAAAGAAACTAATTCCTGAAATCAACACTGAAGAGCGTAGGGCCAGGTGGCACAGTTGATTTTTCTCACATCTATATTGTGATCTTATTCTTATAGCTTATGAACGAATTTGTCAAAATCTCTTTTTTACTAGTTTTAGGGCAAGAGTAGCGCAAATTTCCAAACCATTCTTTAGGGATTTGGAGCTGATTGTAAATTTTAAATTATGATTCAATTATTTGGGAATGATTGAAGTAGATTTGGATTTTTGATGAAAGAATCACTGTCCTTCGTTTATGGGTTCCGACAATTTTTTAAATTATTATATGTTGATTATGTGTAATATAGTTAAATTTATATGCTTAAAACTTATATGAGAACAAAATCAATATTATTGGTGATTTTCATCTCCTCTGTGATTGTTTTTGCAGCTCTCTCATGCAAGAAAGATACACCCAAAGTTCTGCCCACCTTAACGATTTCAATCTCCAATCTATCATCATCTACCGTATCTGCTACCGGAGAGATATTCAATGACGGAGGAGCAGAGATCACATCACGAGGCATATGTTGGAACATCTCACCAAATCCTACACTAACTGATCAAAGAACAGCAGATGGGAAAGGAGTTGGCATTTTCACAACAACTATCACAGGGCTGTTGCCCGGTACAACATATTATCTCAGAGGGTATGCGAACAACAGTGTGGGTACCTCATACAGCAATCAGGTTGTAGGAACAACAAACGCTGTTCTGCCTATGTTAACAACGACTGCAGCAAGCAGCATTACAACGTCATCATTCATAACAGGGGGAGCTATCACCTTCGATGGCGGGTCTGCTGTGTTTGCAAGAGGAGTATGTTGGAGCACAAATCCAAGTCCAACCATCCTAAATAACAGAACTATTAATGGGACAGGAAAGGGTGCCTTCACAAGCACACTGACAGGGTTAAATACAAACACCATTTATTATGTACGATCATATGCAACCAATGCTGTTGGAACAGGCTATGGAGAAGAAATAACGGTAGTTCTTTATCTTAACACACCAGGCCCCAATGTGACTGACATAGATGGGAATATATACAATTCAGTAAGGATAGGATCGCAGACTTGGTTGAAGCAAAACCTGATGGCAACACGGTATCGCAATGGGAACACAATACCAAACATAACAGACGGCACTGTTTGGCAGAATCAAACTACCGGAGCATACTGCGATTTTCTGAATAGTGCAGCCAATGGTGTTACATACGGTCATCTCTACAACTACTATGCGACTACAGACACAAGACAGATCTGCCCTGAAGGTTGGCATGTTCCCACAAGAGAGGAGTGGCAAACATTAGTTGATTACTTGGGTGGAGAAAACATTGCGTCCTCAAAGGTGAGAGTGCCGGGGATAGTTTATTGGGAACATGACAAAGGCACAAACAGCAGTGGTTTTAGTGCATTAGGAGGCAGTTGGAGAGGTGATGATGGTGTATTCTATTATTCACTGGGAAGTGGCGCCTATTGGTGGACAAACTCTACTTATAGCAGCTTGTATCCATTCTATGCATACCTGTACTCAGACCCGAATAATCTAAGAACAGGGTATGGCCCATACATGGAGAAGAGAGCAGGACTTAGTGTACGATGTGTGAAGGATTAGTAATTCTGGATTAAAAATTTGAATTCAGTCCTTATCAACAATTGCATTGTCATAAGTTGTCAAACTTTATCTTTATTCTTGTCGGAGTATATATATAAAACCAATTCTTATGAAACCAAAAAAAATCACAGTAGAGGAGCTGGAAGCTCTTGAAAACTCAGGTAAAGAATATTACCTCTTGTATGACTGGGAAGAGTGTGTAGTAAGATTAGGGGGGCAAGATGGTGCTCGCATTAAATTCAAAGGGGAGGAAGAGTTTATACCTCATGATAAGAGTAATGTTTTCTTTGAGGCCTGCAGAGCGGGGGATCAGATTACTAAAGAAGAGTATGATAGTTACTAAAAAATTAATCATTAAAACATTTTCTATGACAGCAACTAACAGTAGAAACGAAGAGGTAAAACGCAGAAAACTGGAGTGGGAACAAGCAAACAACAAGCAGCTATAGGAGTGCAGCAGGGAAGAGTGGATTGAGGCTATGCAGGGAATAATGGCAATGACCAGACTGGAAACTGAGGGTATCTGGATCATCTGTTGACGCAGAAAAATGACTTATAAAGCACCAAGGTAACAACGGGTACAAAAGGTGCACACACTAAGAACGACCAATAACCATGTAATAATAAAAAAAACGATGAGGCCACAAAAACTAACAAGAAAAGAGAGAGAACAACTTTTATGTTCAGAAAAAGAAGTTTGTTTATATGATGACTGGGAGGAGTGTGTTGTTAGAGTTAAAAAAGGAAGAGACAGTCATAATTTTATTAAATTCCAAGGAGAAGATGAGTTTAATCCACAAGCAGACCACAATATTTTTTCAGAAGCTATGATAGCCGGAGATTTAATTACCAGAGAGGAGTATGATATTATTAAATCCCTGTCATGTATTTTCACATAAGACATCCATAAAACCAAACGAAAATGGCACGAACAGTCAATGAGGAAGTCAAAAGCAGTATCTGGATTACCTAAGGGCCAATCATCCGGAGTTAGGCATAACAAAAAACAGCCTGTTCCGGAAAGAAAAGGATTATTGATACAACTAATAAGGCGGTTAATATTCTTAGTTGTACACTTATTTTAGCTCAACTCTTGCATTAAACAGTTAAATAAAATAATTTTATGGTTGTTTTAAATCCTAAATTGTAATTCATCTGTTGGCAGTAGGAATAAGCATTCTATACATTCATGAGTTATTAGGCCACAAAAGCAGAAAGACCACAAAAATATATTCATATGTTGGTATGACCGGCTTGAAAAACATTAAAAACCCCACCGACGATTTTGATTTGTTAAAAAAACACAAACATTTGGTCAGCCAACCATGTTACAATAGCTAACCTTAATTTTCGAACAGCTATAAAAAAGTTGCCAGCAATGTTAAAAAATGACTGCGAAAATTGAACATATTATAAACAAGATTATCGAATGTGGTCGATTAGATTCCTATTCTGACCTTGATAAACAATTTCACGATTGGAAAGATTATCAATCATTTCTTGACGAAATTCACCAAAAGATAAAAACCGAATCAGGCGGACAAAGTTTTCATTATTATGAAACATTCCATCGACTTGCTGATAGATTCGACTTCAAAGATTTACAATATCTAATAAAAGGTCTGACAATTGTTGAGAATAATATCAGACACGGTGGGAGTGTTTCCCCGATTATAGCATTATACAAAAAGCTTGTAGAAAAAGCTGGATTGTTTTATTTGACTACAGGTGATAAACAAGGAATCTATTTTTTAATGCAGAGTTTAGAGAAAAGTCCAAATAAGGATATTGAAGATTTAACACATTGGATTCTTGATAAGTCGGACAATATTTATTTACCATTTGGCATTTCAACCCTAACTTCAAAAAAAATACCTGAAATAAAAAAAGAAGTAGAAAGCTGGCTGGAACGACAAAAGGAAATTGCGCATAGAGAGAAACAAGAAAAAATTGACAAAGAACATCGAGATGAATTAAGAAAGCAACAATCTGCAAAGAATGTTGAGAATCAGATTAAAAAAACTGATTCGGAGCGAGAATATCGTGATTCACTTATTGACTTGAGTAAATCAGAACTTTTAACAAAAATCCTTAATGATAAATTGCGACCGGTTTATTATTACTATAACGAATTAAATGAGATTGACAATCTTGATTCTGAGTCAATTGATATATTGAGATTAGTGATTTGTAGATTCAAGGATAGTGAAACTGGAAAATTTAAGAGACTTAAAGATAAATTGATATATTTAATTGAAAATAAAGCACATGCTGGCAACACACAATATAGCCAATAAGGGTTTCAGTGGTATGCGAAGGGTTGTAGCCCGCTTCAATTTTTTGTGTAACTTGATAGAAAATCGCCCTCAATCCCTTACTGGCCATATTGTCAAACGTTGTGCACAAGCGTAGAAAGACCGCGCGACAGTGAAAAATTTGCTGCAAAAAGACAAAAAAAGAAAAACAATATAACGAACAGCCGACCCACAAAACTGCACATCCGCAAGCCCCGTCACAAAAGCTGATGCTTAAGCTTGCAAAAGAGCAGTTTTCTTGCCGACGCACCCGTGGAAATTGGTACATTTGCGTTTATTGATAACGATTTTAAGACAGGATTAAACAATGTTTGAACAAACTTTTAAGAATATTGACGACATACTGCACAAAGATGCTGGTTGTGGGAGTGAACTAGATTATGTAGAGCAAACTTCGTGGGTATTGTTCCTGAAATATTTGGACGATTTGGAGCGTGACCGTTCCACAGCAGCCGAATTGACAGGTAAAACATACACCAACATAATTGACAAAGAATTTCAATGGAATAATTGGGCTGCCCCAAAAATTACAAACGGAAACGGAGCGTTAAAAATTGACCATAACGCACTTACGGGCGATGATCTCACCGACTTTGTGAACAACAAACTGTTTCCTTACCTCAAAAAGTTTAAGCTAAGTGCCGAGAGTGCCGACACCATTGAATACAAGATTGGCGAAATTTTCAGCGAACTGAAAAACCGCATACAAAGCGGCTACAATTTGCGTGAAGTGATTAACCGCATTGACGAGTTGCGTTTCCGTACCCATGCAGAGAAGCACGAAATGAGCCACCTGTATGAAGACAAAATCAAAAATATGGGTAATGCAGGGCGAAACGGTGGCGAATACTACACGCCAAGGCCGCTCATTACGACCATTGTAAAAGTGGTTGCCCCGAAAATTGGCGACAAAATTTATGACGGTGCAGCAGGCAGTGCGGGCTTCCTTTGCGAAGCGTTCGACTACTTGCGAAAAAGCAAATCACTTTCTACCAAAGAAACCGAGATATTGCAAAAACGCACCTTTTACGGCAAGGAGAAAAAATCATTAGCGTATATCATTGGCATTATGAATATGATTTTGCATGGTGTGGAAGCCCCTAACATCATTCACACCAACACGCTTGCCGAAAACCTTGCCGACATACAGGAAAAAGACCGCTATGATGTGGTGCTTGCCAATCCGCCTTTTGGAGGAAAGGAACGTGCCGAAGTGCAACAAAATTTCCCGATTAAAACAGGCGAAACCGCTTCGCTCTTTTTGCAGCACTTTATTAAAATTTTGAAAGCAGGTGGCAAGGCAGGTGTGGTAATTAAAAACACTTTTTTGAGCAATACCGACAATGCGACAGTTGCCATACGCAAAACTTTATTGGAAAACTGCAACCTGCATACCGTGTTGGATTTGCCCGGTGGCACATTTACCGGTGCAGGTGTAAAAACCGTTGTGTTGTTTTTTGAAAAAGGCAAAGCCACACAAAAAGTTTGGTTTTACCAGTTGAACCTCGACCGCAATTTGGGCAAGACAAACCCACTCAACGAAAACGACTTGGCAGAATTTGTAGAACTTCAAAAAACCTTTGCCGATAGCGAAAACTCTTGGACGGTAAATGTAAAAGACATAGACCAAAACACTTTTGATTTGAGCGTAAAGAACCCGAACAAAAAAGAAGAAGCAGCCCTACGCCAACCGCAAGCTATTTTGGAAGAAATGAAAGCATTGGACGAAGAAAGTGCCGAAATCCTTAACTCAATTTTGGAATTGATATGAAGAATTGGGGAAGAAAGAAAATAGTTGATATAAGCAATATCTTTGAAGATGGCGATTGGATTGAAAGTAAAGACCAATCGGCAGAAGGAATACGCCTTATTCAAACAGGAAATGTTGGAAACGGAATATTTAAAGACAGGGGTGAAAAAGCCCGTTACATTTCAGAAGATACTTTTAAAAAATTACGTTGCACCGAAATTTTTGAAGGAGATTGTTTGGTTTCACGCTTGCCCGACCCAGTTGGACGAGCTTGTATTTTGCCTGATACGGGCGAAAAAATGATAACCGCTGTTGATTGCACCATTATTCGATTTGACCAAAAACAACTACTCTCAAATTGGTTTCTTTATTATTCGCTTTCAAATGAATATCAAAATGAAATTCAAAAGCAAGTAACAGGAGCAACACGACAAAGGATTAGCAGAAAAAATTTAGGTTTAGTTTCCGTTCCCCTTCCCCCTCTCCCCGAACAACAACGCATCATTTCCATATTAGATGAAACCTTTGCCGCCATAGCAAAGGCAAAAGCCAATGCCGAACAAAACCTCAAAAACGCCAAAGAACTTTTTGAAAGCTATTTGCAGGGGGTGTTTGAGAATGGGAATGAAGATTGGGAAGTTAAATGCTTAGATGAATTAGGAACAATCACTTCAAGTAAACGAATTTACAAAAGCGAATATGTAAAAGATGGTGTTCCATTTTACAGAACAAAGGAGATTAAAGAATTATCAAACAGTAAACCTATTACCCTTGAATTATTTATTTCAAAAGATAGATACGAGCAAATTAAAAAATCTTTTGGTGTGCCCCAGATTGGCGATTTACTAATGTCTGCCGTTGGAACTATAGGTGAAATTATGGTAATAGAAAACAAAGACGAGTTTTATTTTAAAGACGGTAATATTGTTTGGTTTAAGGATTTTCAACGGTTAGACACGAATTATTTGAAATATGCTCTGACAGCCTTTGTAGAGAAAATTAAAAGCCTTGCTATTGGAGCGGCATATAGTGCTTTGACAATTGAAAAACTGAATAAGTATGAAATAGCTTTCCCTAAAACAAAAGAAGAACAACAAACCATCGTCCACCAATTAGATGCCCTGCGAACCGAATTAATAAAGTTAGAAGCTATTTATCAGCAAAAACTTTTAAATTTGGAAGAATTGAAAAAAAGTGTGTTGCATAAGGCGTTTAATGGAGAATTAAATTAATTATGGCAAAGAATATTAATAATACAGTTTTTGATGAAGCAACCAAATTGAAACTAAACCTTTTTGGAGAATGCTTTGAAGAATGGTTTCCTGTATTTTTGCATAGCCAGTGGTTTAAAAAGCTCTATATTTTTGATTTTTTTGCAGGTAGTGGAAAAGATTTGGAAAATAATTCAGGAAGTCCTTTAGTATTGTTGGAGAAAGCAAAAGGATCTAACAGAAAATATTGCATCAACGCCAAAAAAGAAGTTAAGTTTTTATTTAATGAAGGAGAACAAAATAAAAGTAATGAACTAAAACAAAATATATCACAATACATTGAAGAGTGTAGTAAAGAAAATGATTGTGGCGATTGTATTTATCAATACAGAGTTGAGAATTATAATTTTCAGGAAATATTTTCAAATACTTCAATAACCAATATCTTTAAAAATAAAGAATATGGTAAATTCATATTACTCGACCAGTATGGTTTTTCTCAAATTGATGAGCAAATTTTTAAACAACTTATCTCGTATCCAAAAACAGACTTTATCTTTTTTATTTCATCTTCATTTATCAGCCGTTTTAGAGAACATCCAAATACTACAAAATACATCGATACATCAAAAATTAAATTTGATGAAATCAGACCCAATGAGATTCATAGAGCAGTAGCTAATTATTTTAGAGATTTAATTCCAGCAGAAAAAGAATATTATTTACACCATTATTCAATACGCAAAGAGGAAAAGAAAGGGAATTACTACGGGTTAATATTTGGAACAAGTCATACTCTTGGAATGGAAAAATTTCTGAAGGTTTGTTGGAAATACGATTCTTTTTCAGGAGAAGCCAACTATAATATTGACAATAATTTTAAAGAAGGAACCCTATTTTATCATCCAGAAAACAATGTAAAAAAAGAGACTGTATCAGATGAGATAAAGCAATTAGTTTTATCTGGAAAAATATCAGATAATATTACTGGTATGAAATTCTCAATGAGCAAGGGTTGTGAACCTAAATTGTTTACAGACATTGTAAAAGTACTTGAAAAGACAAAACGAATTGAACGTTATGGTGATGTAAATAATACATCATCGGATATTCATAAAGCAAAAAAATATAACATAAAAAGGTTAGACTATGGCACACAAAATAGAATGGACAGAACAAACATGGAACCCATCTGCCGGCTGTACAAAGATTAGTGCCGGATGCCAAAACTGTTATGCCGAAACCATGGCCATCCGATTGCAGGCTATGGGAGTAAAAGGATATGAAAATGGGTTTAGGTTTAATATTGTTCCCAGTCGTTTAAACGAGCCTCTTAAAAAGAAAAAGCCAACAATTTTCTTTGTTAATTCAATGAGCGATATTTTTCACAAGGATATGCCATTAGACTATCTCAATAAAATATTTGATGTAATTGAACATACCCCACAACATACCTATCAGGTGCTTACCAAACGAGCCGATAGAATGCAGGAATATTTTTTGCATCGTTCGGTGCCAAAAAATATTTGGCTTGGCGTTACAGTGGATAATAAAAAAGAAGGTTTACCAAGAATTGATTTTCTGAGAAATATTGATGCTACGGTTCTATTTCTCTCCGTTGAACCACTTTTAGAGGATTTAGGCGAAATGAATCTCACGAATATTGATTGGGTAATCGTTGGAGGTGAAAGTGGCAACAAAGCCAGACCAATGGAAAAAGAATGGGTTATAAATATCAAGCAACAATGCGAACAAAAAGATGTTGCTTTTTTCTTCAAACAATGGGGTACATGGGGAGCAGATAAGGTAAAACGTAATAAAAAACTAAATGGAAAAGAGCTTGATGGCAAAATTTGGCATCAATTCCCTGAAGTTATAGAACAACATTTTGCTTTGGCATGAAATTAATTGAGCAATAAGAATTAATTCAGATAATAAATGAGCGGCCTAATCATATACAACACCCCCGATGGTAAAAGCTCCATTGCCCTGTATGCCAAAGATGGCAGCGTGTGGCTTAACCAAACGCAAATAGCCGAACTTTTTGCCACCTCGAAGCAAAATATCGGGCAGCATGTGTCAAGTATATTAAAAGAGAGCGAATTAGATGCCGATTCAGTTGTAAAGAATTACTTTACAACTGCCGCCGATGGCAAAAACTATAACGTAACGTTTTACTCGCTCGAAATGATTATGGCTATTGGCTTTCGGGTTCGTGGGGTACGTGGCACGCAATTTCGGCAATGGGCAAACCGCAATCTTACCGAGTATTTGCGCAAGGGCTTTGTAATGGACGATGAGCGATTGAAAAACCCCGATGGTCGCCCAGATTATTTTGATGAATTACTTAGCCGTATTCGGGATATTCGTGCTTCCGAAAAACGTTTTTACCAAAAAGTACGTGATTTGTTTGCCCTTAGCAGCGATTACGATGCCACCGACAAGGCAACTCAAATGTTTTTTGCCGAAACCCAAAACAAATTATTGTTTGCTGTTACAGGCAAAACCGCAGCCGAATTGATTGTTGGCCGTGCCGATGCACAAAAAGAAAACATGGGCTTAACTTCGTGGAAAGGGGCAATTGTTCGAAAGCAGGATATTATTACGGCCAAGAACTACCTCACCGAAGATGAAATTGATACCTTGAACCGTTTGGTGGTTATCTTCCTCGAAACAGCCGAGCTTACGGTAAAAGAGCGAAAAGACCTAACCATGTCGTTTTGGAAAGAAAACGTTGGCCGCTTATTGAATTTTCAGAACAAGAAAATTTTGCAAGGAAGCGGAACGGTATCAAATGCACAAATGGAAAGTCATGTAGAAAAGTTATACGAACAATTCGACCAAAAACGTAAGGCTTATGAAGCTTTAAATGCTGATAAAAACGACCTTGAAGAAATAAAAGCAATAGAAAACAAACTAAAGAAACGAAATGAACGAAGCGGAAACAAGAGCTGAACTAATTGACCCTAAGTTAAAGGCTTGCGGTTGGGGTGTTACAGAAGGCTCTAAAATCCTTCGTGAGTACCATATAACCCAAGGTAAAATACAAACAGGCGGTGGGCGTGGCAAAAAAGAAATTGCCGATTACGTATTGGTTTTTAAAGGAATTAAACTCGCTATTGTAGAAGCTAAAAGTGATGAATTGGAAGTTGGCGAAGGTGTAATGCAAGCTAAGAAATATGCACAAAAACTGCAATTAGAAACCACATACAGCACCAACGGAAAAGCCATTTACCAAATATGTATGAAGTCAGGCGAAGAAAGTTTGGTAACAGACTTTTTAAGCCCCGAACAACTTTGGAATAAAACATTTGCTGAGCAAAACGATTGGAGAGAACAATTTGCCAATGTGCCTTTTGAAGATAAAAGCGGAAGCTGGCAGTTAAGATATTATCAGGAAATAGCAGTTCAAAGAACCGTTGAAGCAATTGCACAAAGCAAGGACAGAATTTTACTCACCCTTGCCACAGGAACGGGAAAAACGGCAATTGCTTTTCAAATTGCGTGGAAACTGTTTCAGACCCGTTGGAACTTAAAACGAGATGGCAAACGCAGACCCAGAATTTTATTTTTAGCCGATAGAAACATATTAGCCGACCAAGCCTACAATTCATTTTCTGCATTTCCCGAAGATGCTTTAGTACGGATAAAACCAACCGAGATTAAGAAAAACGGCAGCATTTTCTTTACCATTTTTCAAACCTTCATGAGTGGCACAGATGCAGAAGGGAACCCTGCACCATATTTTGGCGATTATCCACCCGACTATTTTGATTTTATTATCATTGACGAGTGCCATCGTGGTGGAGCAAATGACGAAAGCAATTGGCGGGGTATTTTAGAATATTTCAGCCCAGCAGTGCAATTAGGTTTAACCGCCACACCCAAGCGAAAAGACAATGTGGACACTTACAAATACTTTGGCGAACCTGTTTATATTTATTCGCTGAAAGAAGGTATCAATGACGGTTTCTTAACGCCATTCAAAGTAAAACGCATTAAAACCACTTTGGACGATTACCGCTACACTTCAGACGACACGATTGTAGAAGGAGAAATTGAAGAAGGTAAATTGTATGAAGAAAAAGACTTTAACCGCACGATTGAAATTGCAGAACGAGAAGCCAAACGAGTAAACATCTTTTTAGATGAAGCCAACCAAAACGAAAAGGCAATAATCTTTTGTGCCAATCAAGGACACGCAGCATTGATAAGAGATTTGGTAAACCAATATGCCAAAAGCAAAGACCCTTTTTATTGCGTTCGTGTTACAGCAAATGACGGTGAAGATGGCGAAAGATTGTTGCGTGAATTTCAGGACAACGAAAAAACTTTACCAACCATCTTGACCACCTCGCAAAAACTTTCAACAGGAGTTGACGCAAGAAATATTCGTAGTATTGTTTTGCTTCGCCCTGTTAACTCAATGATAGAGTTTAAACAAATCGTTGGACGTGGCACACGTTTGTTTGACGGGAAAGAGTTTTTCACCATTTACGACTTTGTAGATGCCTACAAACATTTCTCAGACCCTGAATGGGACGGTGAACCAATAGGAGAAGAACCTTGTAAAATATGCTGTCAAAATCCTTGCATTTGCGTGAAACAACCACCAAAGCCGTGTCCGATTTGTGGTCAAAGACCTTGTATTTGTATAAGTGAAACTCCACCACCTTGTTACAAATGTGGTCAAAGTCTCTGTGTGTGCAAGAAGAAAGTAAAAATCAAACTCAAAAATGGAAAAGAACGTGAAATACAACACATGATTTCTACTTCGTTTTGGAGTGCCGATGGAAAACCCATATCAGCCGAAGAGTTTTTGAGTAATCTGTTTGGCGAGTTACCCAAACTTTTCAAAGACGAAGAAGAATTGCGAAAACTTTGGAGTAGTCCGATAACTCGTAGAATTTTATTAGAAAATTTAGATGCCGCAGGTTTTCCTAAAGATGACTTACTGACTTTGCAAAAGTTGGTAGATATGGAAAAAAGCGACTTGTATGATGTGTTGGAATACGTTTTCAATGGCGACTATATCGCAATGACCAGAGAAGCCAGAGCCAAAGCAGCAGAAGCAACATTATTTGCCTTCCTAAATGACAAGCAGAAAGAATTTATTTCATTCGTATTGAGCAAATACATTGAAACAGGCGTTGATGAACTCGACCAGGAGAAACTACCAATCTTGCTGACAAACAAGTATCAATCATTAGAAGATGCAAAAGAAATTTTAGGAGACGTTGCAAACATAAGCCGACTGTTCATCGAATTTCAGGAATATCTTTACAGGCAGAAAGTTGCATAATGACTGGAATAATAAAACATACAGCCCCCGCTTCACAGCCACAAGCATTGCTAAGCCCCACGAGCCAACGCTAAAATACAATCCTAACAAAAACACAACCTTAATCATAACCAGTTGTTAGAGTTTATTATAATGAATTACAGAGAATCAGAACGAGAGAAAGCATTAAGAATGAGGAATTCATTCTTTGAAGATCTGGGTAATGGTATCCATCAGGGCAAACATTATCCCTTTATCTTAATAAATCCTGAAAAGAATCTCTGGAAAGGCATTAGGAAGGATGCAATAAAGTATTTTGAGGACAACAAGATTGTGTGGTGGCCCGGTAGTGATAAACTGGATATTCCGCTCCATAGTATACCACTATTCCGCTGCATAGTATACCACCATTCCGGCCCATACTGGGCCACCTAGTGTAAAAAAGGAGGAGAGCGAACCCTCCTCCAGTTACAGTTTTTCGCAATAGGTTATTTTTGTACTTGCAACACGAAAAATAACCACCTATGGCTGGAAAACTAATAACAATGGGCAAAGTAAAACAAATTTTACAATTATCGGAACAAGGTGTTTCTCAAAGAGAAATTTCCAGGCGTCTTAATGTCAACAGGAAGACAATAGTACATTATCTAGCCAAAACGGAAGAGCTCAAATTCAGCAAAGAGGACCTTTTAACTATGCCGGATATTGAGTTAGAACGACTTTTTTCACAGAAGCCGGTTCTCCCGGAAACAAATGAAGAGTATCAATATCTCGAATCATTGTTCCCATACTTTAAGAAAGAACTTAAAGAGACAGGAGTTACCAGATATGTTCTCTGGGGAGAATACAGGTCTGGTCGTCCAGGGGGTTATGGTTATTCTCAGATGTGTTACCATTATCAGCAATGGCTAATAAGTCAAAAGATATCTATGCGAATGGCTCATGATTATGGTGAGGAGATGTTTATTGATTTTACCGGCAGCAAGCTCCGTTATTTTTGTCCACATCTCAATTCAGTAGCAGAAGCGGAGGTGTTGGTATCTATCCTTGGTGGTAGTCAGTTTAATTATGTAGAGGCTACAAAAAGTCAACGGATTGAAGATTTTGTTGGAGGTATCAGTAACTCTATTCATTATTTTGGAGGAGTCCCAAAAGTTTTAATCCCGGATAATCTTAAATCTGCAGTAACGACAGCCAGTAATTTTCAACCCGCACTAAATGAGAGCTTCCTCTCAATGGCCAACCATTACAAAACAACCGTTTGTCCGGCCCGACCCACTCATCCTCAGGATAAAGCCTTGGTAGAGAGCATCATTAATTTGGTCTATAGTGAGATATTTGCCCCTTTGAGAAATCAGCTTCCATATGGGATTGATGGTCTTAATGAAGAGATAAGGAGGTTATTGCCTAATGCAAACAAAAGAAACTTCCAAAACAGAGATTATAGTCGTTTAGATTTATTTGAAGATTACGAAAAGGAGACCCTCAAGCCAATTACTATGGACCGGTATGAGATTACCCAGTCGTATAAACTCAGGGTGGACAAGTTTTACCATGTATATTTCAATAAGGACAAGCATAGTTACAGTGTACCATATAAGTACGCTCACAAAAGGGTAAAAGCGGTTACAACACCCACGATGATCTCCATTTATTACAACGGGATCCAGATAGCTTCCCACATTCGCAGCAAAGAGGTTAATGGGACTACTACTCATTTAGAGCATATGCATCCTTCGCATAAATATGTTCAGCAATGGGAACCCTCTCATGCTTACCAATGGGGAGCAGATGTAGACCCCATTGTAGAAAAATACTTACAAAATATGATCTCGCACTGCAGTTATCCCCATATGGCCAGGCGGATGTTCGAAGGAGTAAAGGACCTCTATAAAAGGTATGGTAATCAAAGGTTGATCAATGCCTGTGATAGAGCTTTGGGTTGCAATGCGTCAGATTATACAACACTCAAAAATATCCTTTCAAATAAAATAGACCTTCTTGAAAAAAGCAATACTGCCAGTGAGGTAATGCTTCCAAGGCATGAGAATATAAGGGGTTCTAAGTATTACTATTAAACTGATTTTTATGGACAGCAATAATATATTACAAAAAATGGAGTCCCTAAGACTTGAGGGCATGTACAATCTATATAAAAACATGGCGGAATCCAGCCATCACAGCTCCCTGACAAATGAAGAGCTGCTGACACTTCTCATCAACGCCGAATGGGATAATAGGGAAAACAGGCGTATTGAAAGGTCAACAAAACTGGCAAAGTTCCGATACAATGCTGCAATAGAAAACATAAAGTATGAAGATGACAGGGGGTTGGACAAATCATTAATAATGAGACTTTCTGATTGTTCTTTTATAAAGCAGGCGAAAAACATACTTATAACAGGACTGACCGGTACAGGTAAGAGTTACATCGCCTCTGCAATAGGATATCAGGCTTGTTATAATGGTTACAAAGTAGCTTACTTCAACGCTCAGAAATTATTTGCCAAACTTAAAAATGCAAAAGCAGATGGCACATATTATAGTCTTATAAGCAAGATTACCAAGCAAGATCTTCTTATTATTGATGACTTTGGGCTACATGTACTTGATGATGCCGACAGGCTGGCTCTGTTAGAAATAATGGAAGACAGATATGGGATTAAATCTACTATTGTCAGTTCTCAGCTTCCGGTAAAAGTATGGTTTGACATCATTGGAGAGAGTACCATAGCCGATGCTATACTGGACAGATTGGTTAATGGCTCTTTCAGAATAGAAATTAAATCAAAAAAAAATTTATGCAAATTTGCCATAAGAGTGTAAAAACTGTAACTGGTACCCTATGCTCCGGAACAGTGGTCCCATATCACCGGAATAGCTAATAACCATTTGACAACCAAAAAAAGAAATATTTGAGAAGATTTAACGTTCAATATGCCCTGATATAATAATTACATTGAAAAAAATAGCGCATATTCAAATTTTTCGGAGCGAAGCGACTCTCCCCCTCCCCGGAGGGGGTTGGGGGGTGGGACAAACCAAAGGAGCTTGCCTGCCTCCTGCAAGCGACGGTACAAAAAAAGCAGGCCAATATGACCTGCTTTTTATGTACCCGGAGCCGTGCCAAACAGCTGAAATTCATCATATGTGCAATCATCTGGCAACTAGAGCTATTAGTGTGTGAGTAAGCAAATTAAAGGTAAAAATGAATCCAAGAGTAATTCAAAATATTTAAATGTGTCAGAAATCTTTTTGTCAAATGGCGCAAAAATGGCGCAAATTCTTTGTAACGACGAAGATTCATTAATCATTAAGTTCATTAGTGGTCATATTTACAAATCTATTTGTTTTTAAATCAAATTAACTGGAATAAATAAATAATTTTTCAGTTGAATTTTGTTCCACTTAAGTATGGCGCAAAATCACATTAATTAACATACTTTAGCCATAAAAACTCTATACTATGGCTACAGTCAACACTATAGCGAGATCTACATCTTCGAAAAATTCTATTGTCAATATCCTCTTTCGTCTAAGGGCGACAGGAGTTAATGTATACTATAAGTCCAATCTACAAGTTGATATCAACATTTGGGATAAGAAAAAAGGGACTATCAACTCTCAAGTAAGAATAGTTAATAAAATGGATAGGGTCTCCTTTATCAATAAGATTGAGGAAGTAAAACTAGCAATACTTAATGTTTATGGTAACAAACAGAAGAATGATGTTATTACTAACGAATGGTTAAAAGAGAGAGTAGAGATTGAACTTAAAAGGCCAAAAGAGATAGTAGAGATTACTAAACCCAAGAACTTTTTTGAGTGGTATGATGAATTTCTGAAGATGAATAAATACTCTCCGGTACGAACTAAGAACCTGCTAGTAGTTAAAAGACATTTGGAACAGTTTGAGAAATTCCAAAGGCTCAAAAATAAAAAATACGAATTAAACTTACATTCAATTTCAAATGAAGATATTTTTCAGATTGAAGAATTTATTAGAAACGAACATGAATATTACTTAAAATATCCATTTTTATATCCTACGCCAAATGATCATCGTAAGTTAAGGAAACCGGTTCCAAGGGGAGGTAATACAATAGTGGACATACTAACAAAGATCCGAACTTTTATCAAATGGGTTGCAAAGTTTGATACTTCAGTAAGAGATCCATTTATAAATTATAAAATCGGTACGGAAATATATGGTACTCCCATATATCTGACACTGGAAGAGAGAAATAAATTATTTAAATTTGACCTAAGTTGTTATCCCAAATTGGAGATAATAAGAGATATTTTTGTTTTTCAATGTGTCATTGGTTGCAGAGTAAGTGACCTGTACAAAATGAAAAGTGGATGTATTACTGACGGGTTCATTGAATACATACAAGGTAAAACGAAGGAGGGAAATCCTAAAACGGTTAGAGTGCCTGTAAATGAAGTAGGAATTAAGATCTACAACAAATATATAGATTATGGTTGTGATACTATTTTCCCATTCCCTTCACAGCAGGAATACAATAGAGAGATTAAAAGAGCCTTGAGGATGGCCGGTATAGATAGAATTGTTACCGTAATAAACCAAACTTCAAGGCAGGAGGAGAAGGTTCGTTTATCTGATATAGTTAGTTCACATATGGCTAGGAGAACTTTTATGGCCAATACCTATAAACGAGTAAAAGATAAAACTATGGTAGCTAGTTTGACAGGTCACTCTCCAAATAGTAGAGCTTTTAATAGGTATGTGGAGGTAGACGATGACATGAAAAGAGAAATGGTAAGATTAATTGAGTAAAATATGGATAGGTGTTATAGAGCAAAATTATCAGATTATGATGTAAATAATCTCCCGGCAGATATAATTTATTGTCTCTGCATGGACCCTGTGGATGAAAATATATATGAGAATATAATTGGTATTAATTATGAAGATGAGTTTGAAAACTTCATAGCTAAACAAAATTATTCTGAACAAGAGTTTCTACGTATACTTTTCAGTGGGAGATTAGAGAGGTATAAGGATTTGATTATTAGTGGTATTGTGGATTTGAAGATTGAAGAAGCTGCTCATCAGAAATCAATAATTGAAGTTGAGGAATCTCAGGCGGAGAAAGATTATAAGCGTACAATAATTCAAATGTTGTACACTACTATGAAAGCAAATCTTGAAGAGAATAAGACCCTTGATATTTCTATTACTGATATTAGAGATAATAAAATTAAAGCTTCCAATCCAAATTTGTCAATTGCAATTGAACAAGCGCTTTCGGATGAATTTATTCGTCTGAAATTAAATGAAACGGAAATGACAATTGACGAAGCGAGGGTGGCAATAAAAAACGGAGATGATATAGACTTCTTTTTTTGTGATGATGAAGGACTCTATTCTGATTGTTTTATAGACGATGGTAAATCAATATATTTTTTGCCTGAAACCTTGACAGATGACGATGTAGAATATTATGCAACATGTCACATACTTCCGAGAGAAGTAACATATGAACTCATTTCTGATGTATATGAAGAGTTTATAATTAATAAAGCACCATTTACTAAGAAAAAGGGTGCAAAAGTTATCAATTCTGCTTTATCAAGGTTTCTATTAAGACTCTCATTTTTAGTTAGATTCGACAACTTCCTTAGTCAGAATGAAATTAACGATATTTGGAAATATAAGATAAGTAATAAGACTTGTTTACTTATTTATGATTTATTGTCATTATTCGACGGGATATTTAGAAAAAATGTCAAATATGAAGCAGATGATAAAGAAAGAAGGACGAAGTATATTAGAGCATTAATAACCCGTGAAATTGATAAAAACAGAGATGAATACACAGATATTATTAATAAAATAAATAAGGTTTGGAGAGTTAAGTATGGCTTAGAACAATTTACTTCTAAAGATGTAGTTTGCATAGATGATGATGAAAAATTATTGAAAGAGTTAGATGAATTAACAGAAAAGTATAACAGGGGAGAGTTGTAAATTAAACTTCGAATCCCCAGTATTTTCTACTGGAATAAAAATATTTTTTTTCTAAACCAATTTGTTCCGAAACTGGAATAAATTGGTTTTTTTTCATTTTAATTATGTTCCAACCAATTGATTGCAAGGGAGTTAAGAAATACATACCTTTGTGTCGTCAAGCAATACGAAAAAGAAATTTATATGAAAGTACAAGACTTAATGTAAGCATCCGATAAATCACATCTAAATTAGCCATTCTGGCGGATACTGGGCCACTTTAATTAAAATTTGATTAAAATTGGGTGAGTTTGTATCAACTCGATGCAAGTTTGTGCGATTTTGACAAA